>Ga0208299_1000070_pt1 | contig 96572 bp, 103 predicted proteins | sample 15_taG_FD_184089 | JGI IMG/M metagenome (GOLD analysis project Ga0208299, IMG submission 184089) | Marine viral communities from the Subarctic Pacific Ocean - 15_ETSP_OMZ_AT15312 metaG (SPAdes) (version 2) | ecosystem: Environmental > Aquatic > Marine > Oceanic | place: Pacific Ocean... | reverse complement strand
CAGGAAACACTTGCATTAGACCTTGAAAATGGTTTAGATGGACTAGCTAATACGGCAACTGGAATTCCTTACGAAGTTGAAACAGAATCAGGTAATTTTGATTTCAACAACCTAGGTAATTTTGATTTTATTTCAAGACATTACGTAGCTCTGAAGAACAACAACCAGAGTATCTATGGTCCCCTCTCATCTATTGAGTACATACCAGTTACAAACTGTAACATAGACAAGAACACAAATACCATAAATGTTTATGGTGGAGATACTACAATCTCCAAGTTTGCCTTTAGAAAGCATATCTACGTCAAAGATTGTGATGATACTGAGGAAAAATTTAGAGGAGGAACTATTACGTGGTTCTGGACAGAATCTCCAATTAATACAGAACTTAGACATGCACAAGACCCTACATTAGCACAAGACAGGTATTGGCCCAAGCACTTTGCCACCCCATTGGACTTCCTTCAATATGAACTTAATGAAGGTGTAGAAGAAATGATTCCCAATACCTATTACTATAACAAGGATTATTCAGCAGAGAGGGATGTAAAAGTATTCTTTCCACTCCCACAAGGTTATAAGTATTGTAATAATTGTAATCACCAGTTTCCTAACCGTATAGTGTGGTCACAGAAAGGAGATCAGGAGCAGCTTAAAGATATGTATAAAATCTTTCTTGCTGATGATTACAGAAATATTCCCGGACAAACAGGAGAAGTTACAGGTCTTTTTTATCAGGATAAGACACTTTACACACGTACAAAAGAATCACTATGGAGAATACACACATCTGACCAACAACTTGAATCAGATATATCAACAATCTCTATAGGCTCTGGTAAATTCATGAAACTCCCTCCTGTAGAGATTGTAACTACCAATGAAATATACGGGGGAACAAACTATCAATGGACAGACTATCAAACACAATTTGGACATGTGTATGCAACTCCTGAAGCAGGAAAAATATTGTTACTAGGACTTGATGGACAGCTTAAAGAACTATCAGAACAAGGGAATAGAAACTGGTTTGAAGAACATCTTCCCATTAAGTTTTTAAAACAATACCAAAGACTAACATCTACAGAATACCCTTTTGATAATAATCCAGCCTATATTAATGGTATAGGTGTACTTGCTACTTATGATACAAGATTCAGGAGATATATTCTTACTAAGAAGGACTATAGATTCCTTGAAGGGGCCCACACATTTGATGGCATTAGTAATTATTCAGACATGATTCTCACGTATGGCACACAAACAACTCCTGTTGTCTACGTAGGTGATGGTAACTATACAGGCATGGCAAATAATTCATATAATTCTAAAGCAGGACAATTCTATGTATATCAAACTGTTAATGGTGCTGTAGGGTCTACACCTATAGACTTAACGAATGGCTTATACTTTGAAAACCTATCATGGACAATCAGCTATTCTTTCAAGGACAAGACATGGATATCATTCCACAGCTATATTCCTAATTTCTACTTCAATAATAATGACAACTTCTATAGTACAATAACTACAAGCCAGAATACTTGGGAACATAATACTGGAGACTTTCAGGAGTATTATGGAAAAAAACATGACCATATTCTTGAGTACATTCTCAATCCAGATCCACTTAATACTCACTACTTCTCTAACCTACATTGGTTATCTTCTGTATCAGCCTTTAGTACAAATACCAATCAATATTATGATGTACATAATATAACCTTTGATAGACTTGTTGCATATAATGAACATCAATGTACAGGGCTTCAAACAATAGATGTAATGAATGATGACGAGCCTTATAAACTTATTGATTATTCAGGAGACACACTTCATGCAAGGAGAACTAATAGAAACTGGAAAGTGTCCAAACTAAGAGACTATGTATATAGCTACACAGACAACTTCTTTACTAAACACTGGGCGATGACAAGACCTGATTACCCGATTGATAAAGTACTGAACAACAATATGATAAATCATGGAAAAGACCAATATCAACTCTCTGGCCTTAAGGATAAGTGGTTAGGAGTAAGACTATTCTTCAAGCCAAGAGACAATTATAAGATCACTACAGACATTCGTAAAACAACAATTCTACAAGACTTCAGATAAAATCCAGAAAAGTCTTCACTTTTAAAATTAATTCATTAATTTTACACATCATGAAAAAGAAGAAAAAATCCATCAAGCGTAAAATACCTGCAAGATATCGCAAACTCTACCAAACAGGTGGAGCTAATGGTTTTAGTACAGATCCACAAACACCTCAAATGTCCTTTACTGATCCATCTCCGACAGATGGTTGGATGGACACTTCCGCTACAATTAATGGAGGGGTGGGGAATGAAGCAACAGGGGGGAGTATGGATGCATTTAAAAGCGCCATTCCCGGAGCCGTCAGTTCTATTGGTGGGGCCATTGGTGACGCTGTTGTAGATAAAAATAATCCAGGAACAATTCGTGAAAAGCCCGGATATACAACACATGAAGATGAGGCACTCACTACAAGATCAAAGAGATTAGGCCATGCAACAACAGGTTTAAATGCAGCAGCCGCTGCCGCTTCTGTAATACCCGTTTTTGGTACACTTGCATCAGGTATTTTGGCAGGCGCAGGTGCCATAACAAAAGCTTTTAGTAAAAAAACAGCAAAAGACGCTTTTACACAAACCCGTAATGACATACATACATCTAATCCTTTTGGGAATGTTTCACAATATGGTGGCAAAATATATCAAGGCGGAGGTGGTTGGGGAACAGATCCACAAATGTCTTTTACCCAAGAAGTCCCTGAAGGAGGATGGATGGATACAACAGGAATGAGTGGAACAGATCCACAAATGGGGATGGGGACTACAGGTGGAAACAATTGGGATGGAGTTAAGGGAGCAATTCCCGGAGCTGTTTCTTCAATTGGTAATCTTATTGGTGATTCAATTGTTGATAGAAATCATCCACAACTTGTTGACCAAGAAGGATATACTATAAAAGAAGATAAAGATCTTACTCAAAAAGCAAATAGACTAAATAATGCTACTACAGGAATAAATGCAGCAGGGGACGCAGCAGCTATGATTCCCGGATATGGGGCGCTTATATCAGGGGCTCTTAAAGGAGTAGGTGCCCTGACAAGTGGATTAGGAAAGAAAGCAGGAAGAGAAGCTTTTACACAAAGTAGAGATAACATTTATACTACTAATCCATATGGAAACATAGCACAACATGGTAGACCTCTTGGTCCTGAGAATGTAGATCCTGATAGTTTAGTGATGGCTAACGCACCTAATCATAATAATCCTGATAGTAATAACTTTAAGAAGACACCTAATGGTGAGATGGTAGAGTTACAATCCAAGGAAATATCAACTCCTGATTGGGTATTCTCTGGTGGTGATAGTGAAAGACCTCCTTTGGGGTATGATAAGAAAGGAGAGCCTACAAATGATTATAAGAAGGTTAAGGTTTCTTTTTCAGATACAGTAGCAAAGATGAAGCAGACTATGAAAGATAAGAGAGATCCATTTACTAAGAAGACTGTTATGGCTAATGTTGAAGGTGTAAAGATGGATAACCAATCTGTATTACCACAGGCACCACAACCAATGCAAGCGCAGTATGGTGCAAGTATTCCTAAGGCACAAACAGGTATTGGAATGTTAGATAATTATCCTACTTTAGATGATTATCGCACAATACAACAAGAATCTGTTATGGATTATAATATGTTTCCTAATGATCTTTATAGACCTGTGTTTGAACAACCTTCCCCCCTTCCTTTTGCAGCATATGATCCTTTTAAATTACCAAAAGACACAAGAGAATGGCATCCAACTGGTAATGATATTGAGAATAATGAACAAAGAAAATATATAGCAGACCCAGAGGAAAAAGGTGGAGATGATGGTGGAAACAATATGAATAAAAATGGAATGACTCCCGGGACTATAGCAACCCTTTCTTCATATGCAGCTCCAACACTCTACAACCTTGCAATGGGTTTGAAGAAACCTGATGTTGCTGATCCTAATTATAATCCACATGAGGGAAGAATTAGAAGCTTAATGGCTAACTTACGTTGGAATAACCAAGCAACTAAGAATGCTATCAACCTTCAACGTAATGCTTATAACAGGAGTGTTAATAATGCAGTTTCAGGTGCAGGTGTAAGAAATAGTAGAATGCTTGCAGGTTTCAATACTGCTGCTAACGCAATGGCTAATGCAGAAATGCAAGGTGCAGTTCAGAATAATCAATATAGAATGGCTGAAGCTAATGCTCTTAATAACCTTGGACAACAAAGAGCAACTGAAGATACAAGAGTTGCAGATGTTAATGCAATGAACTTAGCACGTAAGAGAGAATTCCTTGCAAATGCAATGAAGAACATTAATCAAGCTGGAGTTTCCACAGGACAGGCTATGGATCAGAACTTGTATAATAACCAACTCTCTACAGTTCTTAATGATCTTTACAGAAACTTCTACATGAATGATGGTAAAGTCACTCACCGTAAACAGTACTAATAATGCCAATTAACAGATATGATGTACCAGCACAACTGGTAACCAGAGATTCCTTTTATCAACTTCCATTTGAGCAAATGGCTGCAGCCCTTGGTAGCAGACAAGGTGCCCATGATGAAACTGAAGCAGGTTACCAAGAACTTGCTCTAAAACAATTCAGCAATCTTGCAGCTGATGATCCTAAAGCACAGGAACAACGTAAGTGGTTAAGTTCTCTTTCTGATAGTATCTATTCAGACTTTGATGGCGACTTCTCTCAAGGGCAGCAAAGACTTAGAACTGCACAAAAACAAGTAGCTGAAGCATTTGGACCTACAGGGAAGATTGGTGCTATGGAGAGTGCTTACAAGTCACACGTTAAATACAACGAACATATAGATGAGTTAGCAGCAGCTGGAACAATTAATAGTGAAAAGGCAAGATGGTTAAAGAATCAAAGTTTAGCTAATTACAAAGGAGTTGGAGAAGGTAATGATTACGGAAGGTATAACACATTCTCTGGTATTGAAGCTGCTCACGATTTATCATTGGGAGAACGCGCAATTAAAATAACAGATGGGTGGAGGGAGAATGCTTTGGAAATGCGGGTTCCTAAGTTAGATGCTACAGGAAAGATTATAGAAGGACCAGATGGACAACCAATAATGGAACCTATTTGGGAAGTAAAAAACGGAGAACTCTATAAATATGGTAAAACACAAAAGGTAGAGTTCAATGAAGTTTTCAATGCTGTATATCCACAGTTTGCGTTAGAACCAGACATTCAGGCATTTGTGTCACAGGAGGCAGAAATGTTAGCAAGTCAATACAGAACAGCAGGAATACCATTTCAAATTCCTTCCTATGATTCAAAAGGAAGAGTAAAAACAAACTCTGATGGTTCTACTATAATGGAAGAAGTTAGTGAACAAGGCTTTAAAAACTATACAAAAAAACAATTAATAATAGACGCTGTTAGTATGGCAGCAGAGAAGGAATCTCATATCAAACAAGATCCTCATTATATTCAAAGTCAGAAATGGAGGACATTAAGAAGTGCATCACCTAAGTATCATATGTATACTAATCTAAGCTCTAGCTCACAGATAAGATCTCATGACCCTGAAGAGTGGGAAGAAAAAGGAGTAATGCGAAGAAATGACTTATCAGCTGCAAAGACAGAACTTGAAAATATTTCAAAAGATATGTCAGTTTCCCCAAGAACTAGAACAGCGCTTAAAGCAAATGCACAAAAAGAAGTAGAGGACGCTGAATTTGCATTAGACCTTTACGAAACAAACCATAAAGCAATGCTTGAGGTTTCAGGTTTTAGTATAGATGGAGAATACCAAAAATTAACAGACAAGTATCCACATAGTACCCATATTCCAGATAAGGAAACTTTTACTGATTTTCTTATGGGAAACGCAGATATAGTAGATGCATTCCCAAATTTTTATGAAAGAGATGAGAATGGAGGAGTACAAGCGATAGTAGACAGTGATGGTATTCCAATTATAGATCTTCTTGGATCACAGTACACAGGAGGTATGGGAATGGTAACTGATTTAATTAACACCAAAGCTGAACAGGAAAATCAAATAAAAATAGCGATAGAAGAAGGAAAGTATGATCAAAACTATGATATTATTGTTCCACTTACAGACGCCTCACTCACAATTGATTATAAAAACGAAATGTTAAGTAAACTTCAAAGTGGTGTACCTGTTAAAATAACACTAATGGATGGTACACAATTTGGATATAGTGGGGACAATGTTGCTGGTACATTTCCTACGAACTATAAGGTATCTGGTTTTGAATTTGTGAAAAAATCATTTAAAGGAAAACCAGCAGTACAAGTTACAGCTAAGAATAATGCAGGAAAAGTCAAAACAGTTTACGGATATCTTACAGATGAAAGCAGTGCAGCATACTCCCAAGAAATTGCTATGGAAATGATGCATGGTGCAGCAGGTGCAAAATCTCCAGCACAAGCGTCTGCGCAGTATAATGATGGAGCTGAAATGTTGGGAAGTGCACTATTCGGAAGTAAATTACAAGAACTGAATATACATATGTTAAATCCGGGCTCTTCTACGAAAGGTAGGGCAGAAATGGTATTTGATGACGATAGTAGGTTAGTCATTAATCCTTTGGTGTTTAGTGATGATAAGAGATTCTACCAAGTCCGCTATATATCTCCTGAGGGAGCAGTAGATAATTTTATAAAGAGTGGAACTACATCAAATATATACACCTCAGAAGATGATATATACATAGAGCTTGGAAAGGACTACTATGAATCGTTAATGAAGACAAGAAATGAGTAATATAAGTAAACAAATTTTTGACGCTGTTAACTCTTCAGATACACGAAGGATAACAGGAGAAGCTCCATCTGTTGTAGCTATTGATCACGAAGCATACGCTCCCTATTTTCCAGAAGGACAAGTATATCCCGGAGAAAATATAGATAGACAACGTGCAATAAACCAACCACATGGTGAACAAGTGTTCCATGCTGGTATGAGACTCCTTAACTTCATACCTAAAGCTGTTGGTTATACAGCAGCAGCCGCTGATCTTGTGAGAGCAGGAGACAAGGAAGAGAACTATAGTAACTGGCTCACAGATACTATGCTTGGATTAGCAGAGAGTTGGGATGAAAAAAATCCTATTTACAGAGAAAATCCTGATAGGTTCTTAGATATGGGAGATCCAGCATGGTGGGCATCATCTGTTGGTTCTGTATTACAGGAACTCCCTGCATTCTATATTCCCGGTTATGGTGTGGGAAGACTTGCAGGATGGGGAGCAAGAGCGCTTGGTATCCTTAACAAGCTGGGAGCAGCTGCTAAAACAACCAAGGCATTACAAGCACTTACAGCACAAGCAGGTTCTGCATATGCTATGACTAAAATTGAGTCTACACTAGTAGCCAGAGATGTTTACAAGGATATCTTTGAACGTGAAATGCAAGCACACGGTAATGAGGGATTAGCAAAGCAACGTGCTTCACAAAGCGCTGCAGTGAGTTATAATTCTAACAGAGCAAACTTCCTGTTAAATATGACTATGGCAGGTAAGATCATGAAGGCTCCATACGCGAAAAGAGTAGCTGTTAAACAACTTTCAAAACTCAGAACTGCAAAACACTCTTTATTTGAGGCAGGACAGGAAGCACTTGAGGAAGGTATAAACCTGTGGGCAGAAAAAGAAGGCCAGCGTGCTTATGATGAAATACTGAAAGGAAATAATGAACGCTCATTTGGTTCATACTTTACAAATTTTCTAAGCAATTTCAAAGAAGATGTATGGACAAGAGAAGGAGCAGAAGCTATGTTCCTTGGTGCTATCGGTGGTGCAGGAATGACTATGGGAACTGCTGGCATGAATATGATTGAGAGGCCAGAGCAGTATACTGATCCTGAGACAGGGGAAACGAAGACAAGGTGGATATCTCCTAATGAGAAGCATCAGAAGATGTATGAAGAGCAACAGGAGATGATAAAACCCTTCAGGGACGCTCTTGGTGGGGAAGACAAGCAGATATTTGAAACACTCTTAGCAGCAGATAAGCAGGCAAACCATGCCTTATTAGTAGAGACTGCAGAACAACTTATGGATCCTAATCTCTCAGAAGATGAGAGAAAGGCAGTTATAAATCTTGCTGCCAGTCAGATTACAAAGGGAGTAGATGAAACACAGGCTGATTATCAGAAGAGAGTAGATACATTCCAAACCCTGCTTACCCAACCTAAGACAGAGCTTGAAGAAACAATTGATGGTGTTAAGAAGAACATGCTTGAAGAACAAGTATGGCAATTTTCACAAGCAGGTGGACTTGACAATCTTTTGGGAATCTATCAGGATATTAGTGAAAAGTCTGAAGAGCAGGCTATCGAAGAAGGCTTTGCTCCTGATTATGTAGAGAAAGCAAACAAGGCTATTGAGTACATTAATAACCTTGCTGATGAATATGATGCACATGCTGGTAAACATTCAAGACCTGCTCTAAGAGCTATATACAAGAACAGAACAGAAAAGCTTAAGGGTAAGGATAAACTTTCCAAACTTCAGAAAGAGAAGGCTGAAATGGAGGTTACTGATGATAATGTTGCTCATGCTAAAGGATTAGATCTTCAGATAGAAAGACAAAAGACAGTACTTGATAAACTTGATGAAAAGTTGAAAGAACTGAAGACTAAGGAAGGTGGTGAGAAGATTATGAAGGAAACCAAGGAGCAGTTGAAGAAACTGTTTGATGAAACACTTGGGTTCTCTGATAAAGTAACAGACCTCTTTAACACACAACAAAGTGGAGGAAGAGTATTCCATAATAAGTCTAAGAATAATGATGAGGTAGAACTCCAATATGATGCAGAGAAGGAAGAATTCTTTTTGGTTAATGAAAATGGGCAGAGGATTGTACTAACTCCTGATAACATTGATGCTTATAGTGCATATTCTCCTGAAGAATATCAGGAAGTACAGAAGAGAAATGAGAAAAGAGAACTACTGCGAAAGAGGAAAAAGGCAATTAGTAAACTTCTTAGTAATCTGGATGCTGAACAAAAAGGGTTACAACAGAAACTTAAGGCAGCAATCGCAGCTGTCGAAGAAGCAAGAAAGGAACTTGAGGAAGCGCTGAAAAAGCAGAAGGAAAGTGGCTTTGCTGTAGTTAATGGTGAGAAGGTTACAAAGCTGATAGAACGTCTCCAGAATACTATTAGTACATATGAAGAGGCCATTACAGTTGCAGAAGACAAGTTAGAACTTATTGAAAGCCAGAGAAGTATACTTAATGAACAGCTTAAGAAAGTTAAACAGGAGATACTTGTGGACTATCAGGAACTTCAGGAAGATATTGAAGAGTTCCTTGACAGAATGAAGGACAGAGGTTTTGAGTCAATACAGGATTTTGATAAGTATATTCAACATGTTAAGAAGAGAATTGCTGGTACAAAGGGAGAGATAACCAAACTTAAAAATAGATTAGCAGGATTTGAAGAACTACTTTCAAGCGCTGAAGCTCTTGAAATTATCAGGGAAGAAATTCAACGCATGAACAGGTTTGAGGAAAAATGGCCAGAAGAAGCTGAACTTCTGAGACAGGTAAACTATGTCATAGCTGATCTCCCAAATACTTCACAGATAGGATTAAAACTCTTCCCAAATTTTGCACAGGATGTTACAGACTATATTACTCTCATGGAGAAAAGACGTGAGAGAAATGTGGAAAGGGTTGAAACACAGAATAAGATCTACCTTCTACCTGCTGCCATACAAAAAATGGAAGATGCATTAGCTGAACTTCAGGAAGATCTTGAATTACTTGAAGCCGACAGAGCTTCCTTTATATATGCTACAACCTTCTTAAGTAGTGTAGGAAATCTCAGGAATCTCCTTAATAATACCTACAAGACTATATCTAAACAACAGAAGGATTACGAAAATAATGCTCCCGGGAAAGAGAATGCTTCCAGTATTATGGGGCCTCTTGACACCCACCCACCACCTAATCCAAAAAGTCAGGACCAAAAAGCTACTAAAGAAGGCTACAAACCAATGCAGCCTATTTCCCCTTTTAAAACTTCAGGTAAGCAAGTTCAGACAGAAGAGGTTGATGGTATAGAGCAGAATGTATTAGATGATCGAGGGAGAGTTATACCACTGGAGACCTCTACAGACGGAGAACCAGATGGTGAACTATCTCAGCAACAAGAAGATTGGTATGCTGCTCTGAATGATATTGGAGACCCAACACAATACACCCTACGCGTAGTTCCTTATGAAGAAGGAGATGAAGCATCAGAGATGTTCTTCACTACCCTTGAAAAGCGATGGAATAAAAAGAACCCTAAAGCACAACCTGTAAAGTTAGTGTTGTATAAGAAGGGAGGAAAGCTCATGCAACGGAAAGGAAGACCAATTGTTACGCGGCTTCCAGCAGGTTATACAGTAGAAAAGGTTGCAAAGGATAAACTGATCAAACTATACATAACACAACGTATTCCTAACAGTAAGGAATTACTGGAGGCTTATAATAATGGTGAGGAGTTGAAGGTACCTGATGGACAGGGTTCTACTGTTACCATGACAGAAGATGGACTATATACCTTAGCTCTTAATGAGTTTAAGGAAAATCTTCAGGGATTAAGGGATACAGCATATAAGAATGGGAAAGAAAAGAAGGCAACATTTGTATCAGTCCTTGAAGCTTCCCAAGGAGTTCCTAATCTATTACCAGCAAGAGATGGAGTGAGACAACAGAAGAAGATTAAGGAGGTACTGAATACTAAGAAGGTTAAGAGAATCTTTGTACCTAAACATAAAACTGATTATCCATTTAGTGGTAAGAAACCAAATATGTCCTTCAATGTAGGCAGTATCTACATTGAAACCCAAGATGGTAGAATAATCGAAGCACTCCAGAGAACTATAAACTCAACAGAAGCTATGACTCTTCTGGGACTTTTCCATCATGGTTTTGGAAAACAAGCAGGAGAAACAGGTGGTTTTGGAACACTTCCTGTACAATGGGCAAGTGGTACAAAATGGGACTCAGGTGGAGTATTTCTGGGGACAGGAAAAAAAGTTGGTTTCATTGATCAATTTTTGTACTTTGGAAAAAGGAAAGAAGGAACAAGCACCACATTTGAAATATACTTTGACACTACAGACAAGGTTATAAAGTATGGTGGAGATAGTGAGCTTGGTGGAAGTGTTCACCCTAATAAGATATTTGATGAAAAAGGTAACCTTACAGATGAGGGTAATCACCTTCACAAATTCCTGTTAGGACTTAGAAGGAATGTCAATAAGAGGTTACTCAATGAAAAAGCTAACTACGTACCTGTTAAGTCTGTTACCAAGGATGGTACAGTGATCGTTGAAAGCAGAGTACAACCAAGGGATGGGCTTACTGCATATGAAGCCTTCCTACTTGATGAAAATTCAAAAATACTTTCCAGCGATCTCACAGATGAATCTGGAACACAGTTCCTTAACAGGTACCTGATATTTGATCCAAAACCAAACACAAGAGGTATATCTGCTCAAACAAAGGAACCTACTGAAGAACCAACTCCACAGCCAGAGCCCCCCACAGAATACAGAGACCTGAAACTAACTGAAATACTATCAAGTTTAGTCTATGCCCTACACTCAAATGCAGGACAATTTATAGTAAAACGTAATAGTGAGAATCTTCTGGAGCTTGTTGAAACAAATGGACAAATACAGTACATTGGAATTGATGGTCATATATTTATTGTACCAAAAGATGAGATAGGTTATATTCAAGGACTAATTGACAAACTTAATGATTACTATCTGGGAAAGATAGATGAAAATAGTTACGAATTCAAGGCTGTCACTGCGTTTTTTACAAAGGCTACTGTCTATACAGGTGGTGATGTTAACATGGATGATGACTTCTTTACGAAGAAGGCTAGTAGAAGACTCACCCTTCAGGATGGTAAATCAAAACCACTGAATCTTGCTAAAGCAGAAAGATGGTTGAAGAAGGTATTCGGAAATACTATTACAGTAGAGCTAGCAGAGGACCTCATTGAGGCAGGTGCAGCAGCTGAAGTATTTGATAACATATTCAGGTTTACATCCTTATCTGAAGAAGGAGAGGAGTATCATGAAGCTATTCACTATGTTGCAAGAAAGTTCTTATCCAAAGAACAGTACAATTCCATCATAAGTGAGGCAAGGAGCAATACTACCAAAGAAGAACTTGCATCAATGCTTAAGAAGGTATTGGATAAGAATGAAGATGGTAGATGGTTAGATCCTGATGGTAATGTCATGAGTAATGAGACAGCTGAAAGGTATGCACTTGAGGAAATAATTGCAGAGGATTTCAGGAATTATATGCTTGAAGGAGAATCGAGGTTTAAGAAGAATGAGAAGTGGTATGAAACCCTGTGGAATGCAGTAAAAGACTTCCTTGGGATTATGAAGGATAATCGCCTTACTATTGAAGATCTCTACAACAACCTCAACCAACCTGATAAGTTCACAAGCAATGCAAGCCCAAGAGCAAGGAGGAATAGAAGAACAATATCCTTACAGGGAATGTTACCAGTGAATAATGTAACAACCTTTGAATTCTTTGAAGGAATGGCTGCACGATTGTTCAATGACTTATTCAATCAGGAGACAGCTAAACCATTGTTTGTAGATGATGGACAGCTTACTGCAGTTCTTACAAGGAACTTGGAGAACTTCAGAACTGAACTATTCACAAGTATCCAACAATCCTTAGAAAAGGGTATTCCTGTGTCTATAGATCATAAGAACTTAGCAGGAATCCTATATAACAGAACAAATCCAAAGGATAATCCAGAGAAGAGTAGGGAGAATTATGAGTATATCATCAGCGAATTCAAGGACTTCCTTGTCCAATATGGTATAGACATATCTGAGGCTATAGATAAGATTGATAGTTGGGATGAAGTAGTTAGCAAACTTACAGATGAGGAGACAGGTGAAATCACTACACATGATAGTGGTAGTCAGTTTAATGATGTAGCAGCACAGTATGACACCAAAGACCATACTCCTAAGGCTATCAGAATGCTGATTGCAAGTATTCTTACTGGTGAAACCAACAGTCTGGGTTTACCAATAATGAATGACTTCAGTAAGACCTATATCAAGATTGCTAAAATTCTGGCAGGAAGTACTGGTAACTATGACAATATGATCAAACGTATTGATAATGAAGGTGTTTTCAAGAATGAACCTGTTATTAAGGAGTTTGTAGAAAAGCTTAAGAAGTATAGTGATGATCATGGAGAACGATTAAGAACACACTTTGCTGTAGAGTTCTCCAACAGTATGAACACCTTCCTTACAACTTTGATTGATAAGGAGAACATATATAGTGCAGACACTAACAATGCAAGGACTGAAAGGCTCATACTTGCTAACTGGGAAGCTGCTTTCAAACAGAAACTCATAGATAATGTTGGTTCCCTGAATTTTACACAGGAGGCACAACAAAAATTCATAAGCAGGTTCAACCTTATAGAGGACCTTCCAAACAGTGATGTACAAGGTAGGAAGGAAACCTTACAGGAAGCCTTAGAGATGATTGGTATAGAGTTGTCTGACATGGACACTGCCACAACCATTAATCTGGATGATGACACCAGAGATGGTATAAACCTTGAACAACTTACAAGGTATGTTGTTTCTACTCTGCAGGAGATGATCAAAAAGGGTGCACCTATAACTGCTGACAAATTATACCAAAGACTTGCAGATGGTGGTATTTATGGAAGATTGAAACAGATTGCCGAAATAGAAGCAATGAACAATAAGAATCACATTGATCTTCAATCACAATCTTCTGATGGTAAAACAATCTTTAATCTTGGGTTACACACTAATATCACAACAGTTGTTTCAAGAATTAATGAAATTATAGACACAACAAGTACTCCTCAGGAAAGAGAAGCAGCTCTGAAAGAAGAGTTCCCCCACCTGTTCACAGACTATCAGGCAAGTAGTATTATATGGAACAGGGTGGTTAAGGAAGGAAGAAAGATACACATAGTCAAACAGGAAGGAGCAAGAAGGAATACTCCCGGGGCTGAAGGCACAGTGCTTAAGGCAATGAGTATGCCTGACAGGCTTGCAATGTTTGTTAATGGTGCTATGGAATACACCTTCCCTTTCCTTAGAGCAGCTGACAGGGGAGTTGAGGATGCCTTCCAGATTGAAGGTGGTTTTCTGGTAGAGACTAAGAAGGACATGATTATTGCAATGGTTAATCATCTTGAAGCAGAGATGAAGATGTCATGGAATCTGAAACATAAAGGAGAAGGAAGCGATATAAGGTACTACAATGAGTTTGCAAAGGAACTTAGAGTATTCAAGGGAATACTTCCCAAAGAACTACGTGAACTTGCACAAACCTATATAGATAATCCTAATCCTAATTTCAAAGATTTTACACGCTCAAGAGCGGTAGATAAGGCTATCACTGATTGGATAACTGGTGCTATCAAGGATGAAACAACCTATCTGAGAAAGCATGGAATATTCAGAAAGTGGACAAAATTAGACTGGGTTAAAGATAAGAAGATTAAGAGTGATCGTATTGCAGGAATTAGTCAGGAGCATATAAGGAAGCACGGTTCTCAACAACGTGTTGTAGAATTATATGCAATGAATTCAATACTGTTCTATATGGAACAGATGAAGATATTTGTAGGAGACCCAGCCTACTATAAGAACATCACTGACAACTTCAAACGTTTTTCAATGTTCAATAGTACAAAGGAAGTTTCAAGGGTGGATTCAACATTCAACCAATGGTTGTTGAATAACAGGAAACGTCCCACACAAGAGCAGGAAGACGCTGCAAAACGAAATGTGGAAGACGGTGTTGTAGAGACAATTGTATATGCTGATCATGAATTTGTAACTGAACAACTTGACTACATACTTGAAAGATTTGACAAATCATTTGACAAGGATGAAGAGTTAACAAAAAAGTCTATAGACAGAAAGACCAAGAAAAGTTATTTTGAGAAGGCTTACAAAGGTATTAATGAAGCAGATGCCTTTGGTGTAATTACTATTGAAGAATACAGACACCTGCTTGAAAGAGCTGCACAGTGGACAGATGGTCATGAAGCTGCTTACCAAAAAATAATGGAGGGTAAACCTCTACGTCCAAGTGAAATGTATTACTTTCAACCACAGAAAACACAGTACACAGGGCCACTCTATGACAAACAGGATACCCTTCATGTTCCTACAGGATATAAGCATGTTCTTATGCCTATCTATCCACAGCTTGTTAAGAATACTAATATGGAGCGTCTGTACAAGCATATGCAAAATAAGGGAATTGGTATTGCACAGTTCATCAGTGGTAACAAGTTTGGAACTATTCTAAATGAAGGAGAAGTACAACCCTTTTACGCAGAGCGTGAAAATGTTGATGGAGATGGTAACAAAATAACAGAAACCCTCATCAATACAAATGTTGTTACACAGAGAATCAGTTACAAGTACTTTGGTATACAGCAAAAAATGACTCCAAAGGTTAAGACAGACGTAACTCCCGGAAGTCAGGCAATGGCACATGTTATTGCAGACGCATACAACAATGGTAGTGCGCTTAAAAATCAGGAGCTTCTTGACAGATATCATCAACAAACACAAGACCTTCTTAAATATCACTTTAATAAGCTCAAGGAGAAATTTGACATTCATCTTAAACCCTCAACAGAGTCAGAAGTTTCTGAATACATTATTGGAAACAAGAGCAAGTTCATTCAGTATATCAAAGAAGAGGTTAATAAGAGAAACCCTGATGACAATGTCCTTAATGCTCTCAGTTCCCTGATGTTGAAAGATACTAAGATTGATGAACTTCCTAATCACAGGAAGATTCAGAATCTGATATTTGCCCTTGTACAGTCTAAAGCTATTACGGCTAAGAGACCGGGAAGAATGTTTGTACAAACACCTACTACAGGATTTGAACCCACAGGTAAGGGCAATATGACTGGTGATAACTATCTTGAGTTCTATAAGGAAAAGGATGGTAAGATATTACCAGCAGAAGTAGAGATACCTCTTCCTAAAGCGTGGATACCATTCATGGAAAGACATTATGGTAGTCTTGAAAAACTTAATGAAGCTATCAAGGGAGTGGATAAGGATGGTAATAAGGTTAATAACAGCAAACTACCAGATAGTCTTTTAAAATTCATGGGATTCAGGATACCTACACAGGGTATGAACTCTATTGAGTACATGAAAATTGTAGGATTTCTACCACCACAGAGTGCTGAAACCATAAGGGTACCATCACTGATTGTGGCTAAAGCAGGTTCTGATTATGATGTAGATAAACTCACTCTGTACTTTGCCAATTACACCTTTGATGAAAATGGAGTACCAGTCCATAAAACAGAAGATGAACGAAGTGCGCTTGAAAACCAATTACTGCAAACTCAGATAGAGCTGATAGAACAAACTGATTACAGATCATTAACTGCTCCTGTAGATGATAGAATTCTTAAGGAAACAACTACTGAGATAAGAAACCAACCAGAGCTTACCTATACAGACCTTATTCGCCCTTCTGTAAATATGGATAAGTTCTATGAATTCCTTGCAGGTAAGATGGGTGTTGCACAAACAGCCTTACAAAGCACCAATCACATTCTTGCACAAGCTGCTGGTCTTCATATACAGGAAGATGTACCGTTGTACTTTGACCATAACAAAACAGATGATGGTCTACACCCTTCACTTGCAAAAATTCATGATAGTGATGGTAACAGGATTACAGAAACCTTGGCAGCATTCCTCACTGCATATGTGGATATTGCTAAAGAGCCCTACGTATTCCACCTGAACTTCACCAACAAGGTTGCTGATACTATATTCTATATGCTCAGATTAGGAGCAGATCCTGTATGGTTAGCGCACTATATGGCTCAACCTATGGTTAGTAAGTATGTGAAGCAGGAAGCTATCAGAAGCGCTGAAATATTCAAAGGAAGAGGGATTGATTCTGACAAATTATTTGAGTCACAAAAAGACCTTGTATCCAAAATAATTTCTCCATTCAAAGACTTTGGTATAGAGTATGATGGCTTACTATCTAATATGCAATATACCAAGGATATTCAGAAAAAGCAAGGGGGAGTGGATCCAAAACTGAATTCAAGGATTACCTTAACAAGAGAGTCATACAAAAAGTCCCTTGAGAATCTATCTCTTGCTGATCTTAAGCAAACAATAGGAAGAGAACTCACTCAAACAGAAAGTCTGAAACAAGTAAGAATGCTTGATGCTTTCCTTGAGTACTCCAGACAAGCTAAGAATCTTGGAAAACTGATTAAAGCTACAAACCTCAATACTGGAGGAGTAGGTCAGTCAATTGAGGATACCAAGATGAAGCAACGTCAGAAGCAAGAACTTCTTAATGATGGATTTTTTAATGCTGATTCACTTGAAAGAATGTTCTCTCACACGTACTTAGGAGAATTTGAGAAGGTTGTGAAAGAAACAGATGAAATGTTTTCACCACAGTACTTCACTATGCAGAAGAGACTTGGACAAAAGATGATGGACTTTAAAGAAGTCATGGCAATACACAAGTACGGAGACAAGAAGAATAATGCATTTCAGGCAGTGCAGGATGATTTCCTTCTCTATATGGTTATGACACTGAAGGATAATTTAGGAAACAGACTCCTTGATGTAGCAGAAGCAGAAACACTTCTTGGAAACAATTCACCAGTGTTTCAAAAACTGAGAACTATCAAGCAGGATAAAAACCACAAACTGCACAGTAACAGGTTTATACAGGAAGTAGTTCCTGACATCAATAATAAGGAGAACATACTTAAAATGTTCAATAAGAAGAAGAAGCCAGCTGAAATCAATACTCTCCTTGAGGACTTTTACAGACTGAAGGAAGTAGACGCAATATTAGCAAATAACATTGTAAAAATCAGTCTCCTACAACATGGTTTAACAACTGCACCAAATTCATATCAGCAGATAATTCCTGTTCAGGAAGTATTCAGATTACTCAGTCAGGCTAAAGCACAGATTCCAACAGATAACGGAGTACTTGATAAGTGGTTTGACAATTTCAAACATCAGTTTCAAAGAAACAGAACCAATCTTAAATTCTTGAAAACAAACCAACCTAAGTATGGAAAAAAAGGAATCAGCTATGGCTCTGTAGATCTTGGAACAATAGAAGCAGATCAGGATTTTGCAGTATTCTGGACAAGAAATGATGATGGAGAGAATGTACCTAACCTTCTCAGGCATGGGAATAGTTCTGACTATAAAGGTGTAACCAAAATATACTTCAAATCATCAGGACTAAATGTGTTTGGTTCTAATGACAGAAAGGTATACTTTCCAGAAGATTCACCACCAAAAACTTTAGACCAACTCAGAGGTGAAGCCTTTGCAGAAATGTCTGATGAACTTACTGCTGAAATGTTTGAAGATTATAGTCAATCAGTACAACAAAGTAGTAAGGTTAATTATTATGAAGGTAACATAACTCCATCACCTAATACTATATTTGTTTTTGGAAGTAACCCAGAAGGTAGGCATGGTGCAGGAGCTGCTAAAATAGCTAAAGATAAGTTTGGAGCTAAGTATGGTCAAGGTAAAGGATTACAAGGAAATGCATATGCTATACCTACCAAGGATTTAAGAGTAAAAGAAAATAAAGGTTTAAAATCTATTAGTAGGTATGAAATTCAAGGAAGTATCCAAAAAATGTATGATACAGCAAGGGCTAATCCTGATAAACAATTTAAAGTAGCTTACAGAAATACCACTGAAGTTTCTTTAAATGGATATACTGGACTAGAAATGATTGATATGTTTAATGTAGCAGCTGAGTATGATTTAATACTTAATACAACTCCTGGCATTCCTTCTAATGTTATATTTAGTAAAGAATGGTTTGATACTGGTAAATTAAATATTCAACCAACACAACAAATTAGTGAGGCTAAAGAAGGTGTGTTTGAAGTATTTAAAGATAATCCTAGATTAGCTAGTATAGGTACAGAACAACAATACTCTGAGTATTTAAATAGTATATTTCCTGAAAGTAAAATAAAGGATATTGTTTATCATAGTACTAATACTAAGTTTAAAGAATTTGACACTAGTAAAGCTGGTAGTAGAGCAGAAGGAGCAGGAGTAGCAAAAACTGACAAAGGTGCTTTTGGGTCAGGTATGTATTTTACTCCTAATTCACAATATACTAAGGTTTATGGAAAAAATACACACGCTGTAATTTTAAATATTGAAAATCCTAAAACTATAATTAACAATGAAGGAGATAATACTTTATATACAGGTAAAACTATAAATGAATTATGGGGTAAAGATATAGATGGAGTAATACAAAAAATAACAGATTGGAAAAAATTTTTATATAAAGGAAATCCTCATGGAACTTTAAAAGATTTTCAATCAGTTGGTTTAGGATTTAAACCTGAAATTGTTGATGTAGTAGTTAGTAATAGTGAACAGATTCATGTACTAGGTTCTAAAAAAGATATACAAGGATTTAAAGAGTTTGTAGGAAAACCAACACAACAAGCTAGTGAGGCTAAATCTGAAAATATCTCAAGTAAAGGATCACAGTTTGCAAAAAAGCTAACTAATCCTGGAAATAACTTAAAAGTTACATATAAAGGAAGAGAGTTTAGAAATGCAGAACATGCTTATCAAACGTATAAATCAGGTGAGTTTGATCAAAAAGCTTACAACAGTAATGCATTTAAACCAGTAGGTTCTAAGCCTGCTAATAGAAATACAAACTATCAAACAATGGTTGACATTCTAAAAGCTAAATTAGAACAGCATCCTGAGTTGATAGAAGGTATTAATAAAAGGGGTGGATTAGCTTATATAAAAGAATCTACTCATAATGTAACAGGAGATAAGTTTTGGGAATCTAAAGGTCAAAATAAATTTATTGAAGCTTTAGCTGATGCATATCAATCTATTGCGCCAACACAACAAAGTAGTGAGGTTGAAGCTAAGGTAGATTTATCAAAAGAATGGAGAGGAGATTTAGAAAGTAGACCAGTATACACTAAAGAAGGTATCAATACTATGAGAACATCCGCTGCAGACTCTGATGAACATTTTGGTAATCCTTGGAGTGAAGGCGGGTATCGTGGAACTATCAAAACTGCAACTGTAGAAGAAGCTATACAAAAATATAAGGAATGGTTAATGACAAGTAAAACCAGTTCTGTTAAAACTATGCAAAGAGCTTGGATATTAGACCAAATTGAAGCAGGTAAACTTGAAGGAGCAACTCTTCTATATGCAGGCAAGCTTGCAGCGAGAGGAAAAGGAACACATGCTCATGCATTAGCAGAAATAATTAATAGGAACAAAGATAACACAAAAGAAAACAAAACAGAGTGCCCATTCTAATGAAAAAATGTAAACTACCTTATAAGACAGCAGAGGCTAATGCTAAAGCTGCATTAAGAACGAGAGGAGCAATAGACAAGTTCCTGAACATTACTGATCTTGCTACCTTCCAGAAGGAGAATAAGTCTCTGACTGAACATGGAAAGCGTGCTTATGGTTTGGATAGGACATGGTTCTACTCTGAACAATATGGCACTAAAGCTGTGCCTAATAAGCAAGCATTCAACGAAGTGGATGACATTAATGGTGTTATACCAAAGAAGAGAATTCCACCAAAGGGAGAAGGATTTGCGCAAGAAGCAATTCCTAAAATCAAGGACAAAAGAATGTCCAAGATAGAAAGAACACTATTCAACTATTTGGACTCTATCAATGTAGAAACCAAGATAGTAAAGAATTTACAGAAGGAACTGGCAGACAGAAATCTTCCTTCAAATATAGTAGCCGTTGCAGATATCCTTCATAAAGCTGTTTTCCTTGAAGACAAAAAGTATAACACTGAGCAGCTTGCTAAAAAAGTTGCAATCTTTGCTATTGAATTTATGGGCTCTACTGCCCATGCAGAGGCATCTCCACTAATTACAAAGGCTATAGACAAGATACATACATGGGAAAAATATGATGCCCTGTATGATTACTACAGTGATCACCCTCTTTATAAGGGCAATGAACGTAAGATTAAGAAGGAAATTCTAAGTAGTCTTATTGCAGAAACTATCATAAAGAATAAGGATAGACGGAGACGTATAAATCAATCTAAAAAGCTCACCCTTATAGAAGACATTATAAATAGGGTCATCAAAATGTTTGATAGTCTTTGGAAATCCAAGTACTATAAGATGGTTGACAACTATCTAAAGCACCGTGGTGTACAAACACAAGGTGTTAAGAAGGTAAACCTACGCCCTATTGATGGAATCATTAACGAAATTGTGGATGATATCCTGTTTAATGATGTCAGTAAAATTATCAATGATGGAGATAGAAAACGAAAAGGAGACACTAAGATATCCTTAAAAAAGTTACTTGAGAATAATCCAAGTGTAAGCAACATATATCACAAACTCAATTCAATGGGTTTCATGTTTACAGGTTCACCCGCATTATCTAATGAGGGGACTGTTTATAGGGAGAGCAATGAAGGTATACATGATTTAGACTGGCAGGTTCCTCCACATTTGGAGAAGAACTGGTTAGAACTTGTTAAGACGACATTTCCGGATATCTCCTATAAGATTAATGAAAGAACCAATAAGGCACAGGTCTTCAAGAAGGGTGACAAGATTACACATACCCTTATGATAGATGGTATGCCTGTAGACTTCTTTATAAGTATAAACCCTCCAACAAGAACAAACAAGTTTGGAGATATGCGGTGGCAGGATACTTTTGAAAAGAAAATGGAGATGGGTAGACATAAGGATATTCGTGATCTCATTGATTTTAAGACAGAACACAATGATTTCTTTTCCGTTCCTTCATATGTATACACAGAAAGTCAAAGGGAAACAAGCTTTGCACAGGAAGCAACCACAACAGACGTTGCACCACTGCATCCTGAAAAACTTAATAGTCATAATAAGCAGGAATTACAAAGGACTGTTGAGTATGAGCTTATGAATGAGGGTGACAGAGAACTTGAAGTGAAGGCAGGACAACCATACATCTTCCTGAGTGGTAGAGAATTAGACAGGTTTGACAAACTGATAGACAAGAAGGGAAGGTTGCCAAAAGAGTTCTATGTTACAAAGAGAGTTACGAAATATAAGAAGAGAAAAGGCAGTAATGAATATGACAGTCATAATGAGTATATTGATTTTGTGTATGTCAAGGCTAACAATCATCCAAAATCCAATCTATACCATGTGTTAAACAGAGAAGAGAAGGGAAATAATATGGAAGGAGAAGTTATTGCAGAAAATGTAAGACTGATTCATATACAGAAAGATGTCAAGGAAAGTATTGCTGACAGTTATGGTATGGAGTTTAAGCCAACGGAAGTATTCAGTGCTAACAGAAGTATTGGATTCACACTATATAGGCTGAAACCATCTAAGGCGAAGTATGTAGCACAAGCAAAGCAATACCTGTACAGTGCCTTAAAGATGTTAAATCCTGAGCACTCTAAACTGCATATCAATCTGGATAAGATAGAGGGTCTCCTTGATGCTTTTCCTGAAGAAATATGGGAGTATATCAATACTACCTTAGAACCAGAAGACCGGACTACTGTACAGGCAAGAATATCTGTAGCAAACCAAATAAAGTTTAACCTACCAAAACGGGGATTAGTTACTGCTGTAGAAAAGATTATAGGTAAGAAGCTTATTGGAGTTAGATTCAAAAACAGAGACCGTAGTGGGTATCTTGAAAAACTATTCGGACATTCAAAGATCAATGGAAAATGGGGAGATATAATAGAGATTGATCCTAAGACAATGACCACAAGAGAACTACGAGCAAGCATAGGATATTACCTCACCTCTATTGGACATTTCAAGGAAAGTTCAGCGAAGGAGAATGTAGGAAAGTATGCTGAACACTTTGGTATAGATCAGGGTAGGCTGGAGAAGCTTGTATTTGGAAGTACGGATGAAGCCTTAGAACATATTACCCACAACCATACAGGAAATTCTGATACAATAGAGCTTTCTAAGTGGAGAGAAAAGATAAGAACATATGATTGGCAAACTGCAGAGTTGTTCAAAAAGCCTTATGATGATTTTGAAAAACATGCTAAGGACAGAATAGCAGAAAAATTCAAGGATAAGAAACTAGCAAATGGAATGTCCCATCTGGACTTCTTCTTTTCTGGTAACTTCAACTGGATGAATATCAACTTCAACAATATAAGTGGTACCTATTATATGGAGGATATGGAAACCCCTGCAAATGTAGGTGTTTCTCATGAAATGCGAGGACATATAAATCCATTTGTAGTAAGTGAGTATAAAAAACCGAAAGCAGGAGAACATTTTCTGGAAGATGTTGAAGTATTTAACAGGCTTGCTGCCGTTCTTCATGAGCCAGCACATGCCTTGCACGCATTATCATATGGTAGTCCTGAGGAATTAGCATTAAGGGGTGCTTTTGAAGAACTAAAGAATACAGAGTTTGGGAAACGAATGATGTCTGAAGTCTTTGATAGGATATACAATAATAAGGTTCTGACTGACGACACAATGTACAAGGAATTTGTAGCCTTTACTACACAGCTGATGCTTTATCCACCACAGTGGATAACCAAGACAGAGCAAAGAAGTAATGATATCTATGAATTCATTGAGAAAGTACAAACACTACAGGATAAAACCTATCTGGTAACAGAAACAAAAAAACAACCAGACGGAAGAACCATAACACAGTTTCAGGAAGTTGAGGATATCAAGATAGGCTTCTTACAAACTCTTAGAAACTACTTTGTAAAGGCTCTACATAAAATTATACCTCTCTCAAAGAAGTTCTTCAAACTTGTAGAAACTTCAAGGATTGTCAATAAGGAAGTATTGGACACTGTCTTGGTAGAAGAACAGAGCACAAGAGTGGAAACCAAGAAGCTACCTTCTGAAATAAGACAGGCAAAAGATGAGTTCCTCACAGCTATGGAGGAATTCAGAACAGCTATAAACACTCTTATGGCAATAGATGGTAAAGCGCTTTCTCCTGACAAATTACGAGAATTCTTTACAGATAACAGTTATGCCCAGACAGCAGACACCAAAACCAAACCTGTTGTTGAAAGTACCCATCTTTCTGAGCAAGAAGCAGAACTCAATGGTAAGTTAAAAAAATTACTCCATAAACTTGGCTTCAAATATGAAGCTGTTGAAAAGATACTTGATGAAGATGGAAATGAAATACCTGCTATTGCCAAAGCGAATGGCTTACATAAACTTGTACAGGTAGTAGAAGGGTTACAGGATAGAACTACACTTCCAGAAGAAGTAGCAACAATTATTCTATCCCTTATGGGAACAGATCATCCACTTGTTAAATCTATGATGAGTGAAGTAGAGAATACAGATGTCTACAAAGAAGTGTTAGAAAGATATGGGGAGGAATATACTGGTTTTGAGGACATGTCTCAACACAATGCCTTGAAAATTGAAGCTATTACCAAAATTATAGCACAGAAATTAGCAGACAACTTCAGTGATTCTAAACCTGAAGTTGAAAGTAGAATAGGAAGATGGTTTAACCGCCTGTGGAAATGGGTGTCAGATGCCTTCTCTACTGCCAATTCCGGGGAATACGGAGAAGTGGTGGATGCATTCTATCTTACAGCAGAAAAGATCCTTAATGAAGATCTTAAGGACCTTCAGGCAGAACCTCAGTTTCTTGGAGAATTCTATCAATTGAAGCCTGATCCTACAGCTGTTGACAACATTCTAAGAAAGTTGGATGAGACACAGAAGAGAATCTTGGAACCTACCTATGATAAAAATGACCCGAATGCTACACGTTATAGGGATATGTTTGATGGCTTTGTAAGATATGTAACTAATCGTCCTTCAGACAAGCAATCAAGATTGTTTGAAAAGACAATGGGAAAGGAAGTTGCTAAAGCAATGAATGAAAGCGCAAGGTCCAAAATGCAGAGAGACTTTGGTATCAAACTTCATGAGCTTTCACAAAAAGTTATTGATGCCCTTGTTAATGGTGGCACAAAACCACAAAAACCTTTATGGTTTCCTCAGGATAGTTGGAAAGACTACCTTAAGGGGGTTGTAGAGGTTGTAGAACAAGCACAGGAGCTACAGAACAGAATAGATCCTGATGGTAAAGCTATATTCAAGACAGAGAACAGGATATTTGACCCCAGCAAGAAACACGATATTGCGGGCTCTATTGACCTACTCGTCATCTTCTCAGACGCTACTGCTGCAAGATTTGACTGGAAGTTTATAAACTACAAGTCTAAAATAGATCCAGCAACCAAGGAACGTGAATATGATCCTGATAGCATTACACCTATTAAGGAGCGCTCTTATGATCTACAGGCTTCCGAGTATGACAGAATGCTTAGAGAAGTATATGGTGTAAAGAAGATAAGAATATCAAGGGTTGTACCTGCAAATGTACAATTCAGTTTTAACAGAAATTCTAAAACATACAAACTACATTCTGTAGAACTTGGTAATAACAGGGAGCACCTTAAGCAGGTACCACTTGCTAATGAATCTATAAGTTTTGATGAAGAACTTGATAAACTACTCACATCTCTGAAAGTACTTAGAGAACGTCTGTCTGACAGAGCCTCTGAAGACTTCATGAATGAAAAGTTACAGAAGAAACTTAAAATTATTACAAACCAAGTACGCGCTTTACAACTTAATCATGATATTGTACCTACACTACAAATAGCACAAACACTTATATCAGTATTCAATAGTAAGAAGGGTATTAATGATCCTGAAAATGACCAATACCTCAATGATGAAGAACTTGTGGAGATAGCAAGACATCTTCTCCTTTACAGTAAGTTAGGCGAATACACTCACAATATTAAAGCGAAACTTCCTGATGATGTTAATGAAACACTTAAGACAATAAAAAGTGATATAGAGAGTGGTCTTAAAGATGCAAGAACAATGATGGTTACACGTTTGCGTGAACATGCAAGGAATGAAGATATCCTTGGATTTACTAATAAAGATGGTTCCCTTAGAGCACAACTTCCTGTTACAAACAAGGACTCTTTCTTCAAGTATATGCATAGGTTTGACCAACCTATTATGAAGATGCTTGCTAAAGCAGTAGATGAAATCAATGATGGCACTCGTATGAAGACAGATGTACTTGCTAAACAGATAGCAGTTCACAATAAGGCACTTGAAGATTGGGGGAGAAGTAATGGATATAAGGGCACTGATATTCTTAAGCACATTATCAACCCTAATACTGGAAACCTTATAGGAAGATATACCAGAGAGTTCTATAAAAAACATGAAACAGCAGCTGCCAGCCAAGATCTAAAATGGATGAAGGCAAATCTTGAGTATACAGATGAACGGAAAGCAATGTTTGAGGAAAGAAAAGAAGAGAGATTCCAACATTATGCTAAAGTTTATGCAGAGGATCCACAGAAGCTTGATTTCATAAAGGAGAACTGGTTAAATAAGAATGATCCAAGTAGAGAAAGCGCATGGTATACTAAGGATAACTTCTACCTGACGGTAAAGGAGCCTAAAAAATGGGAATCTGATAAGTGGAAATTCATGCAGAACAATAAGGCACTTAAAGATTTCTATGAATTCCATAAAGAGAAGATGGTGGAATTTGATGAACTACTGCCAAGGAAAATCCAAGCCAACTTTGTAGCAAATGTGCACAAAGATATGGTAGATCAACTCTTTGAACAAGGTGTCTTCACAAAATCAGGATGGAAAGGATTAGCTGCTTCCTTCCTACAAAGCTTTCAGGTACGGGAAGGTGATGAAGCTTATGGAATGGTAGACCCTGAAACCCACAGGAAGAAGATGAATATACCTGTCTTGTATATAGATCCTATTCTGGATATAGGCGGAAGTATTGATAACAGTCAAAAGTCTTTGAACCTAACGCGCTCACTACTTCTGTTTGGAACTATGGCTTATAACTATGAAGCTGCCAGTCAACAGGAAGCAAGAGTAAGTATGATGAGAGAGGTTCTGGAATTTGCTCCTGTACATGCGACTAGTACCTTTGGAAAACCTACATACAAAGCAGGGAAGGCTGAGGTTATAGAAGGAGATAAGAAGGCAATTGAGGTTTTTGATAAGTATGCAGAGTATGCACTGTATGGTAGAAAGATACAGGACCATGATACTGCATTTGAAAATAAGATGATTGAAAAGCTCAGTGAACGTCTTTCAAAGAAGGGTGTTGATCGTAAAACACTTGAAGCTATGAAACTCTCTGGAAATAAGATGTGGAGAGCAGCAATTACATTCCACTCAATGAAAACACTTGGACTTAATGCAGTATCAGGCATTGGTGGATTTGCTGGTGCACTTGGTAACACCTTCATTTCAGGAGCTAAACAGGGAGCATACTATAATAAGGACATTATGGGAGCTGTAAAGAGCAAGATTACAAGGAATAAGAAACACAAACTATTTGTAGACTTCTTTGAAGTATCACAGGAAAACTATAACCATATTAAGGCAGACAAACTATCTGTTAACAAGGGTGCGAAATGGCTTACGAAAGAAAATATATTCTGGTTACACAGGGGTGGTGATGAAGTTGTAGATGATCTTACACTTGAAGCCATGAGTAAGAACTATGGAGTTGACGTTGATGGTAAGATAAAAAAATTATCCCGGATAAAAAATAATCCCAAGTCTTTATGGGATACAGCCAAGATAACTGAAGAAGGGATATCCTTTGAAAATGTAACTGTCAAAGAACTTAATAGATACAGAAGGATGGTTAAAGAGATTGCTGCAAGAAATAAGGGTAACAGTTCACACGAAAATATTAACCTTATACAGACTACAATGCTTGGCAAAACTGTTATGCAGTTCAAAAGCTGGATGCCTGCAATGATCAATGAAAGGTTTGGAGAAGCAAGATATAATGATATCCTTGATGAAATAGAACTTGGTAGATTCAGAGTAGCTTTTGGAGAACTCTTACAGGAAGGCGTTGTAACTTCAGCTACAAAATTTGCACAACTTGGTTTAGAGGTTCTAAGTGCTGGCATATTCAAACCATACTCAAAAGGTAATGCGAATAACTATAACTATCATCTGAATGCTGGTAATAGCAGACATGCTTTTGCAAAATACCTGAAAGAGAACTCTCACATGCTTGAAAAGTATTCTGAACAGGAACTCTACCAAATGTTTGTAGAAACAAAAGTAGAACAACTTAGAGCATTTGCTGCAGAATTACGAGCATACATTATATCCTATGGATTTATGGCAGGTATTGTTGCTCTCTTCGGAGGAGAAGGTGATGATGAAGACACAAAAGTCTTCAAACAATTCATGAAAATACTTGACAGAGCACAACTTGAGCTTGGTGTTTTCCTTAATCCTAATGAATATGCATCTTTTGCAAAAAGCCTTGTACCTCTTGTAGGACTTGCAACAGACATTATAAACCTTGCTGCAAACACCGTGGATGAGATTAAGGACATCTTCTGGATAGAAGAAGGAAGAGATTGGAAGGGCCCAAGATTTAAGTACACTATAAAGATGATCCCAGTCATCAAGGGTGTCGCAGACCTTTTCACAGTCATTGACCTCCTTGAAGAATGGGATAGTGAAGATGAGTGAGTTATCTTTCATCCCCACTTCCACCTAATACTCCTCTCTCTTGTCTACTCTTGAGTTTTGCAAGATTCATTTCCATGACTTCTTGCATACTCACTCCAAGAGTAGTGCATAATTCTGCCTGATACCAGAAAGTATCACTGATTTCCTTTAGGATACTTTCTCTTGTTTGCAGATCCATCCTACCAGTTTTCATATAATCTCCATCTCTGATAAGTTTCTTAACCTTATCAGCTACTTCTCCTGCCTCTCCACTTAAGCCAAGTGCAAGGTATAATAATCCAACTTGGCCTTCTGGGTAGATGGCAGTTTTATGTGCTTCCGTTTGATAATAATTCACTTCCATTACGCTTGTATATAATAAATGCGTGAAGGTGTAGCCAAGTCATGTGCTCTACAAACTTCAAAAAGATCATTTACCAACTCAGTAGGTGGTTCATCAAAGTAGTCTGAAATGTTGAAGTCATCTTTATGAACTTCTCCGTATCCCTCCCCTCCTAATTGTATAGGCATGAGTGTAGGAGAATGGTCATCAAAGAACATAATAATACCATTCTCTGCTTCACTTCCTGAAAACCACTTTTCTTCAAAGGTTACATAGACTTCCAGTCTGTGTTCATTGAATTTGTCAATATCAAAATCGTTACCAGTGTTCATTAATGGATTAAAAAAAGCTATTTCCCACGGAGAGTCTTCTATAGAAGCTCCACGTATTCTGTCATCTGGAATATCACTACTACCATAATACTTCTCCTTAACCTTTGTTCTTTTTCTATATACTTCTTGTGCTGTCATCAAAAATACTTTTTATAGGATCAGCTATTCTGCATTGATCCCATGATTCAATTCTTAAAGGCATTCTGCCTATTGTAATGTAATGCGAACCACCTATTGGATGATCCTCTGTAACTTGATACACAGGGCCTGTAACCATACTACCATCGTCACAATCAACAGTAACCCTTGTATCAGTACCAACTAATACCTCAAGTTCTTCTAACTTCATGGCATTTGATTAATTTCCTTCTGCTTACTATCAAGAAAGAAGCTGTCCTCTTTTCTGTAAATCCTTCCAATTATAAAGTCTTCTCCAATAAGATCAGTAATATTTTCTCCAACAGACAACATCATTTGATCTTCAAAGTCTAAAAAATTCAAACCATTACTATTTCCTGTAGTTGATAATTTGTTAAAAGAAAGTTCAAGCTTGATTGTTTCCCTATCTAATAAATGAAAGATTGCTTTAGAACCATCATTCATTATTATATCAATTGATTTCATTTGCTTTTTTATTTGTCACATAAGATGATATGTACTCATAATCATTATCAGTATTATAAAGTATCCAATCATCATCAACATCTTTTATAGTTAATTTTCCAAACCCTAATTTATGTAGGGCTATCATACGAATACCCGTAAGAGCATCACAAAGTTCTTGTTTCAAATCTGACATAATAACTTCAGTTCCTTTCTCTGGAAATTCTCCATTCATAAGAATAAGACCAAAGACAAGAATAAAGTCACTTGCACTTCCAATACTTTTTTCAAATTCCTTATGTAACATCTTAAATTCATCTTCACTTAACATTAATAACCATCCTAAAAATGAAGGACTGTTTTCTAAATGTTCAATAAGATCAACATGTAGATAGTGTTCATCAAAATTCTTAATTAGTATATATGTATCATCCATTATAGAAATTTTTTGTTAAACCAAAACCAAAAAGAACGCTTGTTCATCTCTTCTTAAGTTTAAAATAAAATTCAATATCCTGCTGTGCAGGTAATGTTCCTCCGTGATATGGGAATAAAGGCATCCACTTAATCTTTCCTGCTTTTCCTGCACTTGAACCAACAATATAGTATTGTGCCTGTCTCTTTCCTTCTTTTAACGGAATAACCATCCTCTTACCTTCATCATAACAATACTTACAAAACTGTAGTTCATCTTTATACCATCTCCATCCTATTCTCCAACTATGATTATGAATTCTCCAAGGAAAAGGCATCCAACCACAAAGCTTATTCCAATCATGCTGCTCTTTCCCTAAGTCCTCCTCATATCCTTCTATCTCAAAGTCACTGATGTAGTAACCCTTAATAGTAGTCCACCACCACAGTTGTAGTCTATTCCAGACAGATACACTGTGCTTTCCTTTCTTGATTACTAATCTTAAGTCTTTCATAATTGTTGTTTTAAATACTCTATTACTCCAATCTCCTCCCACTTCTATATCTTTCCATCACTCAATCATTTTTAATGCTTCCTGCCAAAAATAAGGACAGCCTTTTCTTGTTATCTTGCTCCAGTATATTCCTATGTAAGGAGTATCATGTAGAGCATAAGAAGTAATTCTCCCAACACAACCTTGTTTCTCAAGAGTCTTGCCTAATAACTCTGAATACTTCACACACTTCACAGTTTGAGCCTTAACCTTTAGCCCACCTGTAAACCACCAAGATCCTCTGTCAAGGACAGGCTTGGAGTTATAGAGCTGATAGAAAGGAGAGTACAAATATACTTCATTTTCATCAAACTCTTTTCTATACTTGAATAAATCTTTCATTTTATCAACTGCAGTGCAGATTTAATTCCAGCTTCAAGAGCTTGTTCAAAGTTCTTTACATCGGAAGCCATAGAAGCAGATACTAATCCATAGTTTCTATTATAAACATCAGCATAAAATCTATCTTCTCCTGCAAATCTTGTTTCAACAATAAGCTCATGCTCCTCTCTAAGCCATTTCTGAAGTAAGCTTTGTGTTGGAGCATATGCTACAGGAATATCTGAATGTTCTGTAGAAGGAATTCCATAAGATGAATCACATACTCCAAAATCTCCACATAGAATATGTTTTTCATCATTCCATGTGTAATAATGTGACCAGCGTTGATTAAACCCCTTCTCCTTTGCTAACTTAGCTGTTGTGAATTCTATTAGTTTTTCTTTCATTGTTTGTCATCTTTCACAATTTCAATTAGTTTCTTTAAACATAAAAGTTCTGCTTCTTCGTAATCAACAGGCTCAATCCAGTTATCTTCTTCTAAGTTATATACACGACCATTAAAAACTTCATGTTTTGTAACTTTATCTATCTCTTTAATAGTTAATAGCCACATTTTAGTTCCTGATCTAAGTATTTCATGTTGAAGATTATACTTCTCCCTAAACCATCTAAAAGACTGTTGGTAAAAAGGTGCTGCGATATCAGTAGATTGATTATAATGATTAAACATCAAGCTTTTTATGATTACAATTGCTTCATCATTCCAATAAGCAAAGCAAACATCTGTATATCCCAACTCCTTCAGAGCTAAGGCTTGTTCATAAGGTATAAATTCTTTAGTCATATCATCCTCCCCTCATTTCATCACCCTTGTTCTCAGCTTCAGCTTCTTCTAAGTCATACTCTTCTTCAATAGTCATCTCTCTCATTCCACTTCCTAAACAATCATCACACTCCTCTGGTACTGCATGTTCTCCACAAGCTGTACAAAGATCATTATCTGGATACTCTGGATAGTAGAAAGCTACTCCACAGCAGTTAGTCTCCTGTATATAACCAAAGCCATTACAGGTGTCACATTTATGTTCTGTTCCTTCTCTTGGATCTTTCATGATTATTTAATGTTTACATACAGTTCATATAATTCACTATTATCTAAATCTTTAAGAACATGTGTATTCCAAGTCCACCCCGTATTGTCATTATAACGTCCTAATCCCTTGAGATCATCAAAATGACAATATGCTGGAGAACAACCTTTGATTAGATTAATCAAATCTGTTTGATCTAATATTACATTCATAATTTTTTTATTTAGGTGCTATCATCTCCTCTTTTAAAGCTGGATGTGATTTGTAATTGTTAAGTTTAAACCAGTCAATATTCAAATGATTGAATACCTCTGTTAAAGAATATCTTGGGTCTCTATCCTTAGAAATTACTGCAAGTGCCTCACTATCTATTTCCAAAGTTGGCAACTCATAAGGTTCTCTTGTCAACTGCTCTCTAACAGATTCTTCATGTGGTTCATAAATATGAACACAACTAAGATCACCAATAAGTTCCAATGGAACCATGTTAGTAAGCTTGCCAATGATGTGTGCTAATAGTGCATAAGAAGCAATATTGAATGGTATTCCTAAGAAACTATCACAACTCCTCTGATGCCACTTTAGAGTAAAACCATATTTAGGTACATGTTTTCTTAACGTAAAACCATCACCTTCATATATTGACACTAAACCAGTATCTTTACAATATTGTTCGTAATGCTTCAAAGGTAACGGTCTTGAAATAATTTCAAAAGCCCAATGACAAGATGGTAAAGCAGTATCATCAATCTCTGCTGGATTCCAAGCTGTGACAATGTTACGTCTATTCATTGGTCTATCTCCATTGAGGTTAGTAATGAGATCAGTTATTTGATCAACACCATCCCATGTAGTAACTGATAATAAGGTACCATTAGAAGATTTAGTTTGACCTTTACCCATTTCATTCCAATCTCTCCACTGAGCACCATAATTTCTTCCTACATCTCCTCTTCGGTAGCCAAAACCATTATTACCATCGTGTCCTACATGTGATATAAAATTATCAATATCATGTTTCCCCATGTGCTTTTTATACCAATTATAAGCATCCTTATTCCAAATATTAATACCATTATCTACTAAATACTTAATATTAGTATCACCTCTCAAGAACCAAATAAGTTCTCCCACTATTCCTTTCCAGTACAGTTTCTTAGTAGTTACTGCTGGAAATCCTTTAGTGAGGTCAAACTTAAGTGTGTGACTTGGTATCTCAATCATTCCTACATCTCTTGATGCATCTGTGTATCTATAACCCTCAGTGAGGATCTTGCTGTAAAGGTTGTGTAATTGTTTCATTCTTCTCTTTCTTTAGCAAGACACTCAACTCTATATACTGTAGAGCAGGGTGTCCAATAATTATGTTTAGTAAATAACGCATAACCATCTTTATCTACACCACCCCAATATTTGTATCTAATATTACCTGATTTTGTAAGTCCTACAAATTTACCTGCAGTACACACACCACCATCTCTAGGAAAAAATATAAAGTGATCTCCAATTTCAATATTTATACCTCTACTGTCTATATAACGCTCACTGAGGATTTTGTTGTAAAGGTCATGTAATTGTTTCATCTTCAATTATTTTGTCTTTAATACTTGTTTCTCCATCACAATCGTCACAGTAATGTCCTTTATCATATACTGTCCTAACTTCCCATTCCTGATCTTCCTTATTCCATTGTGCATATGCGTCTGCTAAAACATTTTCAGACCCACAATACCTACATACTTTTGTCACCATGATGAAGAGTATTCAAACGAAACATTGTAGTCGTCTTCTTCAACATCTGATAAAGCTTTTTCCAATCCTTCAATAGTATCTTCCAGATTCTGTTTATACCGCTCATCATAGTTTGTACTACCAAAGAAGAATCCTGAAGTTATTGGAAGAATGTCTTCCAGTTCTTCACAATCATAAACTTCTTCATCGCTGTAAGACCATTCGCCATCTTTGTATACGGACTTAACCTTTACTGTTTTCTTAGGTGCAGAAGACAAAGCATCTAAAGCCTGCTCACAGGTCTCCTTTAATTCCCTGAGTTCCTTCACAGATACATGATAGCTACCACAATTATCTGTTCCTTCCTGTACATTTTCCACAAACCACCTATGAATATGATTGGCTTTTCTCCAATACATCACATCTTCTGTAATCCCACAAATCCTTTCAGCTTTGATGTCTTTTCTTATTTTGTTGTTCAACTTTACTGTTACCTTATGCTTTACGTTAGGATTGTGATCCCAATTCTTAACATAAGTCTTCTTGCTTAAATACATGTCTAGTCCCATAATCGTTTTTAGTTTAAATTAAAAAGGAGACCCATTGCCGTGGATCTCCTTATATGATTGAATTTGTTTTGTGTTTACTTTACTGGGCAAGCACCACCTTCACATTCCTCTATACCAACAATAGACTCATCTACTGTTTCCAGACTTGTAATTGGTGTTGTTCTTGCTTTCATTTCAAGGTATTCTTCCTTTGTAATTGTCTCATAAGGTGCTTGTGCAAAACCATGATCATTATAGCATAAGAAAGATAATGTTTTGAAGTTCTCTGAAAAGTTTTCTTCAAGATATTTTCTTATTCTGGGTAAGTCTTCCTTTCTATAATTTACTGTAACAGATACAGAGTTATCACTCCATTCTGTTTGTAGCCTTTTCACAAATTCCAAATGATCAATTGGATCCAAGTCTCCTGCAATTGGTGTACCTTCTGGTACCTTGCATGGAAATGATACTACTACTGTAGTCCTATCATCTGTTGCATCAAAGTTCTTTCTGTATTCCACCTCATAACCATGATCCTTACAAACCTGCACAAGAGGTGAACTACTTGACATTTGTATTCTTCTTATGTAATAGGGGCCTGCAGGATTAGCGTGTGCTCCCGGTGTTACACCACGTAATAATGCTTGTGTTCCTGAAGGCTTAACTGTTGTAAGCTTAATACTTTCAGGCCACCCCATTTTTGCGGAGTACTCTTTATCAAGCTTACGTAAAAACTTATAACCACCATCTAACCATGATAGTTGTTCTTCTGAACACATCATAAGACCTGTAGGCCCAATACCCATTCTCATATTATCGTGCACTACCTTTTCTGTCTCTGGATGATGACAAGGTAATCTAAGTGAATGCTTACAAACTTTGTAAAGCATTTCTAGTACCTTATAAAACATCTTTCGTGTCTTAATTGCAGGTAAAAATACTTCTGCAAGGCAACAGGTTTCATAGTCCCACAAACCCTGTTCTCCACAAGGATTGAATACTACAATTCCAGCATCAGGATATTGTGTTTCACCTAATCTTCCACAGCTTCTTGCAAGTGGAAAGTTGATGAGCCCATAAGCTTCACCTTGTTCATAGGTCTCCCAATACTCTTCTGGTATGTCCTTAAAGTTTGGTGGTACAGCAATAGAGTTATTACTCATTGCTCTCCAGTTAGGAACACCTAAATCCCACCTCTTTGCTTTCAGGAATTCAAGATCATCATAATCACCAATAGCAATCTCTGCACTCCTTCGTACATTTCCTGCTACAACAATCATTCCAATGATATTCTTGATATCAAGAGCTTCAATTGGTCTCAACTTCCTACCAACTGCATTGTTAAGAATCTCACTGATAACAGCAAGCATTTTACATAATATCTCTGGTCCTGAAGACACACCACCAAAACCAGCAATAGGTGCATCCTTACTTCTGACTAACTGTACAGAGTAAGAGAAGCCACCAGTTCCATAGAAATGTGCTTTCAATACCTTACTCAACAATTTCACCCAACCTTCACGAGTATCTGCTACAATATGATCTGCAGAAGCATCATCTTGTCTGACAATCTTTACCTTCTTTCTTGGTAACTTCTTAAGACCATAGATAAATTCTTTCTGGATATTGAATCCTACACCAGAACCTAACATCAACATGTCCATAGTCCAGTCAGAAGGTCTTATAGCAGAGGCGACTGCGACACCTGCACAATTCTGCAGACTCGCTAATCCTAACTTGTCTACAGTCTTGGTACCTAACTGCCACATAAATCTTCCTGCAGGTGACCCTAAGAGATTCATTCTCATGTGTCTGTAAAACTCCTGTTCTTCTTCTGTTAACTCCAGTTTAAGCTGCTTTATAATACCTTTTAACTCTCGTTCTATGGTATCTTCAAATTCTTCACTACCATCTTTTAGTGGCCGCGCATAGGTTCTCTTGTAAGTAATGTATCCTACTTCACCCCAAGGAATTGTCTGTTTTTTAGTAATAACTTCTGACATTTTTTAAAATTGAAAAAGGGCAACAAAGATACTAAAAAATATCTTAGTGCTGCCCTTTTTCTACTCCAATTATGAATCATGGAAAGGTGAGTGGTAATGTATCTTAGCCACATCTGGATTATTCACCAGAAATGTGTTAACATACTCACTTGAAGGATTAAGTTCTCCAATCTTTGATACATCAACTCCTGTCTCTTCTTCTAATGCTACTACATTATCAAACATCTCTACTTCTCTTCCTTCTCCTTGATCTTCATGAACATAACCTATTCTACCATCAAAATACTCAAGGATAACAATTTCATCATCTGTATAAAGATCAAAGAAATCAATATTAATTCTCCTTTCCAACTCTAAAATGATTGACATACGATTGTGTTATTTCTTTGTTATAACTATCATACTCTGGTGCTTCCCAAAGTTTATTCTTACTACAAATTATATGTTCTCTACCGTGAATAAGAACTGTAATAGAGCTCTTCTTAAACATAACATTATAGCCAGCATCTCTCCAAAGCTCTTCTCCACTTATAGGTTGATGATAAAGATTTCCATCTTCATACCAAACTACACCTCCAAGATCATCCTGAAGTCTCAACTTCAACACTGGCACCTGTTCTGGTATTACTGCTGTCATTATTTCATAACTGTTCATTTTCTAAAATTTGTTTTACTTTGTCCAGTAATTCATCTAAACTTCCATTATTGTTAATAACATGGTCAAACTCATAATCATCTAAAGCTGTTTCTGAGGGATGATAAATACCTTTTTTTCTTTGTTTTGCTTGTACACTTAAAGCGTAAGCCATAGAAGTTACAGTATCATCTTTTAAGTCTTTCAATATAGGTCTATTAACCCTAATAACAATACCACCTCTATCTTTAATAGCTTGAGCTTCATTAGGAAATCTAACATCTGTTATTATCCATTTAGGTTTACCCATTTCATAAGCTTTAGTAGAGTCAGGCTCTTCTTCAAAAGATTTAACATTTTTTACAATATTAGTATAATCAGCAAACAAAGCATTTATCCAAATGTTAGGATGAATTATTTCTCTACCACATTCAGTACCTAAAAGTTGTAAGAGTTTACGAGGAGTTAGCATTACAAGATTTTCTTCAAAATCTCCATGTGCAGCCCAATTATCTTCTGTGTAAGGCATAAGCATACCTATTTCAGGTTTGCTTATATACCACCACTCTTCTCCAAGTTCCTTCTCTTTAAACTCCCTATCTTCAAGTTGTTCACGAGTACATCCAATAAGTAGGCAAACAATCTCTTTTAATTTGCCTGCGAACTTCTTTACTTTATAGCTGGTTACAGCTTGTATCCTTTCTGTTAGTAAATAATCTACAATTTCTCCATCAGTTATATTATCTGAAGTTAGACCTTGTATCATCTTACCAACAGTATCCTTTCCACTATTTATTTCTCCGCTTATTCCAATAATCATGCTCCCTCCTTTTTGTGTTTAAATGTTTCTTCTTCAATATTCATAATTCCTTCAAGTTCCGCATCCTCAAAATCAAATTCATCAGGAAGATTGTAATCTTCAATCAATTCCATCTTCCTCTTTACTGTCTTTGCAAACACATTATATACAGATAGATATTCTCCATCAGACTTCTTAAATGCCCTTTCAAGAAATACAGAGCTATACATCTTAGAGTATTTAGACTCCAAAAAGTTATTATATGCTCTCATATCTGAAATACTTACAACAACCATAAACATATTGTTGTCAACACTGTAATCATCTATATATGTATTTAATGTCCTGAATTTATCCAAGACATCTAAAGAACCTTGGGAAAGTCTTAAGAGAAGAAATATCATTGGATCCTCATATACATGACTGTTATCATAAAGATATACGTCTACCAATTTCTCCATTCTCATAAGATCCCCCAACATTGCTCTTACCATTGTACTACAAGACAGGTGAAATGCTGGATACAGGTACTTATACGTTTTAGTCATAACTCCCTAATTTTTGGCAGATGGAAGTTGCTGTTCTCTTGTATAAGACTTACAAGCCTATAGTTGAGAATGAACTCGTCATCATCATTATACATCCTTCTTACAGCTTCAGGTACAGTAGTAAATAGTACATTATCAACAATTTCAGCAGCCTTTTTAGGCCCTATTCTTGAAATTCCTTTGATATTATCTGTGCTATCACCTGTTAATACCTGCATCCATAAGTTTCTATATGCTTCTTCTATGCCAATAGTTGAGAGATAATGCTCTTTTATATTGTAATGATAACCCGGAATCTGTTTTAAGTCCTTATCAGTACTACATATTGCACTCATAAAGTCAAGTTTCACTTGTGACATTGCTAATGCATCATCTGCTTCAGCACCATCAATAGTTACACATTTCCAACGTTCTCTAAGATATCGTCTAAGTTCATAAAAATAGTCTGGTTTAGGTTGTTTTCTGTTAGCTTTATACTCTGGATATATTCTACTCCGAAAATTGTTATCACCCGATAAATAGGCAATATATTGTGTTGTATTACAACCTGTAACTATAGCGATAAACCATTCATCAATAACTTCTTTGAGTTTGTCATAACTCCATCCTTCTTTCATTCCCTTAAAACATACTGAATAGGGAAGAATATCTGCATCAATCAAGCTTACCATTACTAATTAATTTAAAAAAATCCTCTACTCTTATTATTGCATATTCCCCCACAACACGGAAAATCTTTCCTTGTTTCTCTGTCTTTCTATGAAGAACAACAGGCATACCTAATTCCTCTGGAAGTTCTGTAATTAACTTGTGATAATCAGGATTCTTAAGAGTGCACTTACATTGAGGAGCATCCCTCAATAATCCATTCTTAAATTCATCCTTATTCATTAAGTCAATACCAGTATCATCTCTGGCTTTGGACTCTGAGCGCGTGGTCACCACATGAGGATGACCACACTCTCTATAAGCCCTTGCGCAATCTCTTTCCCAGCGATGTCCTACACTTCTATTGCGCTTACCTCCCATCAGATATTCAATATCTCTTGCTTTTCAGCATCTGCCTCTTCTTGAAGTTCACCAAATTCTTTAAGAATCTCTGCTCTCTCAATTCCCCATTCAGTATCAGTCTTAGCTGCATAATCAGAACTATGATATAAGCTACCATTAGTTCCAGAAAATTCATCAAGTACAAAATACTGAAGTACACGAATAGCACCATCACCTTCATGACTAGCACAAGGAATAGCCCCTATATGTGTAGGATCCACTAAACAATTATGAGTAGCTGTAGTATCCCTTTGATAACCACGTATGTAGTTAAGACCACCAAGATGTAAACCTTTTACACAAGAGCGATGATTATCTGTATTCACATAACTCCATGAAGGAAGTCTATGTACACAACCTACACGTATAAAGTGCCCCGAGTCTACAAACCCATTATCTCCTTCACAGAAGAACGCATCTCCACTTGTTCCCATCATCACTGGTTGAAAGAGTCTATCTTCATTCTCAATATCAGCCTCTACCCTCTTTTTAATTCCAGTATTTTCATCATACTCATACTTATAACGAGAAACCTGTTCACCACTTTCAGTATCAAACTTAGTCATAATCTCCTGAGAGACTTTATAAGTAGCAAGAAGTCCCTCTTTAGTAACTTGCACTTGATTTACTGTTGAAAGTTCTTGTGCACGTTCTTCTGTAAAACCATCCTCTATACACTCACTTACCTTTTCAGGGCTAACATATACAGCATTGATGTAAGTAAAGAACCTTTCTGAAAAATTAGAAGCTTCTTCATCAGAATAACCACGAAGAATTGGATTCCTTAACCATCTTGTCCATAACTTAATAAGTGGATCAGCAGAAATATCTGCATCAAGACTCTCTAAGATATTGTCTACAAGTTGTTTAGGCATTGCAATCCTACTTGGATGTCCATCCACATTAAGATGAAATGTTCCCCTGTTAGAAACTAAGATATTAGGACACTTACTTTCTACATACTCCTTATCAGTAATAACTGTAAGTGGTAGAAAATCAGCAATAATTGACTTGAGTTCCTCAATAGTGCTTGCATTCTCTGCAGCTTCCTGCAGCTTAACCATTTCATTCCACCTTTCTTGCGAAAAAGGAATGCCAAATTGCTCATTATTAACTGAGCCTGTAATTGAATTACTTGTCTTGTTTAATGTAATCATCATTTTTATAATCAATATAGTTTTTAAACTTAAAATACTCGCTAACTTCAGATGTGCGATCATCTATATTAAGATCACAATCTAACATATGTAAATATTGGGTATAAATATCATTGATGTCATAAGCAACTTGTGTTTGCATAACATCATAAATTTTACAATCCTTAACCTCTTCAGGAAGATTGTATTGTTTTTGTACTTCAGCAATCATATCTTCATCACCACTCTCAAATGCATCTTGAATTTCAACAAGCTTATTATAGTGTTCAAATATGTCTACCTTAATATTACCATTAAGATAATTAGGACAACTCCTATAATAATTCTCAAATAAATCTTTTGCCGCTTGTGCACTTCTATCCATAAAATACCAACATTGCTTGTGTCTTATAACTCTTTGACACATTTCATGATCTTCCTTTTGCAATTTATAAATTGTATAACCGTGAATCATTCTTGAGTGTGCTGTTAAAACACCATCTTCTACTGTTTCAAAAAATTCATCAATGTACTTATGATGTTTGAAATACTTCTCATACTTTTTTGCAATTAGAATTACACACTCATCATTGTATAAATGAAAATTATACTCATTCTTCAATATCTTACTTGCAAACCTAAGTTTTTCCTTATCCTCTGTAAATCCATAATATAAATTACCACTGTAGTTTACAAGATCTGCAAGACGTTCTTCATGGTTCTGTAGAGATAAGCTATACTCATTATATGTATAATCATAACTTTTACGAGTACTATCATAAGATCTAATAGTGATCATTTGATTCTGAACTCTCCATTCTTCTGGTGTAAGTGTACGATTAAGAATATCATGTTGTTCAAGTCTCTCATAGGACTTCTTATAATCTTCAGAAACCTCAATTTCATCATAGTTGATATAACTATCTTCAAGAACACTCCACAGAAGCTCTTGATGCTCCCTATAACGTTCTAATTCCAAACCTGTTATATCAGGTGTCTTATTATCAGGTGTTATAAGAATAAATGATCCTTTCTCCTGTGCCTGTGTGATATAGTAATCACGATTATTAACAGCGCTTATAGTTCCTACATAAATAGGACGATTAATATATGTATACCATGAAAGACAGTCTTCTCTATTAATCTTTTTACCATTATAACTCACAAGTCTAACATTCAAACCCTTAAAGAATTTTTCAAACGTACTATATCTCAATTTCTTATTACCGGGAAAAGCAGGTTTAAGACTATTAAGTGACACAAATTTTCCAATCCTTCCTATTACAGATGTACTTTCAGCATTTGTGATAAGGCTTACACATGTGTTAACCCAAGTAGGAAAATCATCTAATTTCAATTCCTCTTTTACAAGTTCTTCTGCTTCATCTCTAACATCCTGAATCTTCTTCAAAATGAAATTCTTAGTATGGTCACTCCACACTATAGACTCTCTAGAACTGGTAACTTCAACACCCTCATTAAGTACAATATCTTCACCCGTAGCTTCGTCCTCAATTACTGATCTTATAGGACACTTAATAGCAACATTTGCATAAATATCCTCAAGCTCAAGTTCTTTGAAATCAATAACACCATAACATACTCCAATATTAGAATCTGGCTTACACACAAGAACATGTGGTTTACCATAATGATAACTATCACTGATTATGATATTATCAGATTCATAAGCAAGACTTGCACGAAATTCATGCGGACGTTCATATCCATCTTCCTCAATTGTCTTAAACAGGATATTCTCAAAGTACAATAGTTGTGAAGATACTGCATCCTCAAAAGAGCGTCTATTATGACGTTTAACAGGAACATTAATCTTGGTATAATTCTTACTATCAGTTGCCTGATAATAGATCTTTGCACCATTATCCCATTCTACAAAGTTGTTCTCTTCTTCTGTCTCAAGATCAAACTTAGGAACCAAACTATCAATTTTATAAGCATAACAGTTGAACTTAAACAGCTTACCATTGTATGCTGTCTCAACAGTATAATACTTACACCTTGTACTTAATGCAACCTTATTACCAAATCCCCATGCTCCAAGTGCTGAAGCACTATTCCTTTTAGTACTATAACCAAGTTGAAAGTATCCATATAACCTTGATTCTCCTACTCCTACACCATGATCAATAACCTCAAAGGTATCACAAAATCCACCACCTGAGCCTTCATAATAATTAAGGTACACATTGTCGTCATCACTTAACCATGTAAGGTCATAGTAATCAGGTTTCCAATTACTATCCTCGTACTTTTCACCAGTTCTACTAATGAAATAATCTTCTACTTGAGCCTCTCCACTTAAGATTTCTTTTGCAATTCTTTTTTCTAATTGCGCGTCTACTGCATTGGAAGCAAGCTCCCTTACAGTACTTTCTACAGGTTTAGTATATTGATTAATCTGCAAAGTATCCAGTACCATTTTCTTAGCACCTTTACTAATCTCTTTTTCAATACCCTTAGTTCCCTGTGTATTACTAATTTCTATCTGTTGTATAGCCATAATTTAATTATCAAACTGTATATCATATCCCATTTTAAATTGTTTTAAAGACCCAGCCCTTATACAGGTTTACCCGTACTTAGGCAACTACACAGTATAAAGGCTGGTATCATAATATTATAATTTGTCTGTTGTCTTTTTCATTCGAGTGTCTCTCCAACGATGTCCACAGTCATTACAACTATAGCGCTGGTATTCAGCTACCCTTGTTATATAAGTTCCACGTTTTTGTTTATGAATACTTCCACATGATGGACAATCACTTCTATCTCCTCCCTGCATTATGCCCATATGTTGTCTGGGTGTTATATACGGAAGCATTTCTTCATGTAGTCCTTGAAGAATAATTACATCATTTTTACAATAATCAATCATCTTCTTTAAAGCTTGCCTATCATTATGATGACATACATCAATCCAAAGTGGAAGACCACCTGTACTAACCTTTCCACCAACTCCTGCATACTTTGCAAGATAATCAAGCTTTCCACTGTTAGTATTAAAGACTTTTCTTGCTTGTTTATAGGTATCTTCTTTAGGTAAGTCACCAAGTGGTGGTAATTTATGAAAGAACAATCTTCCCATTATCCAAGGAATATCAAATCTGTCACTATTATGTCCAACAATACTGTCAGCTTGTAAAAGAATTTTACTAATCTTCTGTAACATCTTTTTATCACACTGATCTGCTGTCCATTTTAAAAAATGTACCGTATCTTCATCACTCCATTTGTAACAAATACAAACAATCTTCCTTTCCTCAAGTATTGCTTCTGGTGGTACAAATATCTTAGTACCTGATCTCCAAAAGTACCCCTTGTTGGGGGATGTTTCAATGTCAATATATAGTATCTTTGCCATACAATTATTTTATGTTCTTACTATGAAGGTATTCCGTAAGAGCCTCACAACTATATTTCTTTACATAGTCACTTGGATCCTTAGGCATTCCCTGTGGTATATTTACGTAATCTGCCTCAATATCTGTTGTTAATCTTATAGAGTTTTGCACACCTGCTTCATCATTATCATAGAAAACGACAATACGTGTAAATCTCTCTTTCAATTCTTTCACAAGTTTTTCTGGTAATACTGGGTATTCTGCTTGTGGTGAAATTACGTTGTAGTCCATAGATGTTAAAGTTAACACATCTTTCATAGCTTTGGTTATTATTAATAACTCTCCAGTTTCTGGTAGTTGTTTATAACCATTAATATCCGTATTCTTACAGTTAGATCTCCATTTCTTCTTCCTCTCTGCAAACGGACGATAAATCTTACAACGATCATCAAATTTATAAGCATAAACTGGATCATCGTATTTATATGTGTGAAAAAGATTACCATTAATCCATACCTTATGGCAACAATAAATCTCATTCTTATTTAAAAGGTATTCAGTAGCACAAAATTGTTCCCACCACTTTATATCCTTCTTCAAGAAGGGCATGTAGGTAAACTTAATTTTTGATCGTATAGTCCTTCCACTCCTTCTTGCATCAGCACTTCTTACCACTGGTTTATAATCCTGAAGATATCCATCATCAAGTCCTATGCGAAAGTCATAATTAATCCTACGAAGTATTTCATAGAAATTTTCAACCTCACATATCTTTCCTACCATTTCAAAACAATCACCACCAAACTCTCTCCTCTTGGTATTATCTATAAAAAACAGTGTTCCATAACCATTATACCAATACCAACAACCGGGATTACTGTCCTCTCTAAGTGGGTTACAGTAATAATTTCCAATTTCTGGCCTGTGTTTCATGTACTTTTGAAATATATCTTCCTGACTAACATGTTTGAGAAGTGATTCTTTATTTAACTCCTCACGCATACATTTAGATTGTAAAGGGACTCCCCCATAAATAGAGGAGTCCCATTATAATAACTTAGTCGTCTAATACATCCTGAATGTCAGCAGTAGATGCTTGAGCCATTGTTTCTGCAGGTTGCTCACTTGCTGGAGTAGGCGTATATACCTGAAGATCAAAACTCTCCTGATAATCACCTTTCCAAGCGTAGTTATCCAAAGCTTTACGGAGATACTTCACATAGTTACTACCACCACGAAGTACAACATTGTTATACACTGCTTGATAAAACTTCTGATTGTTCTCTGTAACTCCACACAACATACGTACTTGATGTGTACTGAATGCGCCTACATACTCATTGAGTTCATCAACATCTCCTGCAATAAGATCTGCCCAAGAAGTATCCAGAATAAATTCTGTACCTTCTTTACGAACATCAATCTTACTCCATATCTGTAGAAAGCTATAAAGATTGCCTTCACCTACCATTGCTGGTCTCACACCATCAGTGTTAAACCACTCATAAGCAGACAATCCTGCTTCATCAGCTGCCCATGCAGTATTCCCTACATTATTAATAAACTCTTGCTTATTACCATCACGATTAAAGCGTTCATTGTTTTCCAACCAGAATGTAGTTTTGGTTAGAAGATCAAGTTCTTCATTCCTTAACCAAATCTCAAGCCTAAGCTTTTCACCATCATCATCAACGGTAGTATACACTGGTTCTGTGATATCATCAACATCACGTCCTTGCAACTCAGAAAGTTCCTGAGCTGTAGGATTAATGCCTACAATATCAAAATCCACAAGTCCTGTATATAACTTGCGCTCTTTAAATTCAATTGTATCTCCTCTTAATGCCATATTCTAATAACTATTGTTTGTAGCTTCTTCAAGTTCAATTTCTTCTGTCATTGACATATTCTCTATGTCTTCAACTATTTCTTCTGCTGTTGGTTCTACCACAGCCTCTTCCTGAGTAATAGGTGCAATACTGTAAACATCGCTGTTTACCTGTTGTTGTTCAACAATTGTCAATTCCAAATGATTCTCCTGTGTAGTATCCAAGTTATACTGTGCTACAAGATTGTCATAAAGACTCTTGTTATTCACACCCATACTTGTTTTCTTCACCAAAATAGTCGCTGGAATTGAAACCTCTTCTCCCTGAGTATTAATTACCTTGGTATTATCACCAACCACAAAGATGTAGTTATCTACTCCTTGTACCCAATGCACAATCTCTGTATTCTCAAATACAGGTTCATCATTAGACCCTACATTATTGAATAACTCCAATGTTGTTTGGGCTAACATGTTAAACACAATTTTGCGCTTTGCGCTTCTTACAACCTCGTCATTCTCATCCCTGCTTAAGGGCATGAGACTCATGACAAGCTTATCAGGAAATACTTCAGCTTTAGGCTGACGTTGATTCCTGATACTTCTTTTTCCAAATGAAAACTCTATCATAATTTATAAACTTTGTCCCAATATGAGACTAATTTGTCATCTACTTTTTCCATAATAACAAGGTCTTGTCCAGTAAGGTGTGCTGGTCTTGCTTCACACTCAACTCCACGTCCTTTAAAGGATAACATTGTCTTATCTTTATTTCTATACAAATAACCAATAGCATCACTATTAGCTGATGTAATTCTACTAATCTTGCCTGTTAAATCCAGACCTCCTGTAATAATCTCCTTACCTTCTGAAGTGATATACTTATCCTTCAGGTGTCCAAGGAGAATCACATTAGGTGCTAATCTATCAGTTATTTTCATCCACTTCTTAAAAGACTCTCTTAACCAGAAATATCCAGCACCATTAGGTAATGTAAGAACTGATTCCCACTTACTCTTAGGCAAGAACTGTCCACCTTGTCTATTGAAACTCTTTCCAATATTTGAATTCATATAGGCTTCAGTAGCATCCCACTCACACATATCCTCTATAGCAGTAATTGTGTCTATTGCAACATATGTATAAGGATACTTTCCTGTTTCCTTCTTCTGTCCAAGAATGCTATTTGCTACTTCCTGATAGGAAACATCATCTTCATTCTTTTTATCACTCACCTTAAGACAATCAATCTTAATCTTGAGTGCATCTACATAATCACTACCTTCTTCAAAATCAAGAAGAAGGCAATTTGGTAACATTGAAACCAAGGTAGTCTTTCCAGACTTTGGTTTACTGAATATTATCAAATTCTTAGGATTATGCAAGTCTGATTTAATAATCTCTTTTGGTAATAAATCTGTCATTTCTAACACAATCGTTGTTTAAATTTTGGGTTTGCGTATTGTTTATAATCTTTAATAGTGTGTGGTGCTGGTAATTCAGCAAATCCACCAATCTCTCCTAAAAAGTGTAGCCCATATGCTACATCATCAACTCCATAGGAATTCTTCAGAACATGAAGACTACGAAATCTGTTATAACCTTTAGCATTTACGAAACTATCCACTTCATAATCCAGATACTTAACCATTCCATATCTCCAAGGATTAAATAGTGCAATTGCGGCATCACTGTCATTAAACATATTTCCGCTACCTTTGAAATCTGTTTCCATGGGGGCCATCTCCACTTCTTTAGAAAACCTTCTTTGTGAATCTGAAGTAGCCCTGTTAAATTGACTAACAGCCACTATACTTGCTCCAAATACATCCCTAAGTTTTCCACTGGCATACTCTGTCATCTTATTAAGAGTACCTCTATCATCTAAGCCTTGCTCATGTGTGCACTTACCCATATGATCAATAGCACAAAGATATACATGCCGCTTATCAATAGGAAAGAATTTTGCAAACATCTTATGAACCTGCACTTTTTCACCATAGATTGTTATCTCTATTGTTTTTGCAGTTCCAAATCTGATAGTCTCACAATCTCCCTTGAAGGGGCTTTTTCCTTGTCTGTAGATCTTAATAACCTTATCATCACTGGTAACATAAGTACCATTATCCATGATCTTATTCACCATCCACCTATAAATTCCAGTAGGATTCTCTGGTCCATCATTGATGATTACAGTGTCTTCCATTTTTTCAAAGTACTTCCTATAGCCTGTTATCAAGGCATATACATCATCAGGAATTCTACTCCTGTGCTCTCCCCACCTAAAAAGAGTAGGAACATCACACATAATCTGGTGATCTTGCCAAAGTTTCATACATATCCACTTGGCAATCTTATACTCTTTAGGTCTTTCCATACTCTTATAAAGTACTGTGAATTTCACATCCTTATCTTCACCATTCTCCTGAATCCATTGATATGGGTTTAGCACATACGAGAGATCACAATAACTTGTTTTTCCTGTACCACTATTACCACCAAGTAGAGTATATGTCTTAGGAATTATACCTACATGTTCTCCTATCTTTGGAAAACCAATAGGAATCCAGAGAGTATTTCCAGCTCTACCATCATCAATATTATCCTGTACATTATTGAATATGCTCATAAATTTTCATCTATCACATCAGCAACACTATCAAGAATATGTTGTTGAAGCTCTTCTGGAAGTCCATCAAATGTATGTTCAAACCATTCCCCATCTACAGTTTTTTGATACCAATAAGGGAGATGATAATAAATGTCACCACTTGTTAATCTAACTTTTTTAGCAGCATTATCAAGAAATTCTCCAAACTTAACATCAACTTTAATCTTCATAATACATTTATTTTATTCTCAATTTTTTCAATTGCTTTGTCTATTGAATCACGCACTTCATCATACATTTCCTTATGTATTGCTTCAAGTTCAACTAAAAGATCATAAGTTTTACTTTTTCCTTCACCATGAAGGGTTGAATGAAAGGGTAATTGAACTTTATACATTTTCTTTTGTATTAAATCTTTTTTACAAGTTTCATAATATTCAATTTGTTCTTTTGTCATAATACTGTAAATCTTGAACGTGCATCAGTTATGTCATCTAATTGCTCACAAATACCTGCAAGCTGCGATTGTCCATGCTTATCTATAAAATAATGTGCTTGTGGAAAATACTCAAAATTCTTAAGCTCTGCAATCTTAATTGCCTTCTGGGTAGCTTTCATTATGATATCTTTTGGATACCTATGTATTTTCACAAACGTTTTCATCTTATTAAGACAGGCTTGTCTGTCACCTCTGTATGCCCTATTAATACTATTTAATCCTTTTGGAAACAACTGTCTCCATTCATCTATCCATTCTGGAACTCTTGAAGGTTCAAGAATTGGAACATTCTCTATGTGTTTTTCTATGTCACCAACAATAACTCTAAAATTCTGAAGTTCAAAGAAATCTGGAGTATCATTAAAACCTCCTAAAACTTTTTTATCCCCCAGTTGTTGTAACTGTTCCTTGCTTACCATTATTAGGAGGTTCTTCTCCTGTACCTGTATCATACTTTTCTACTATTTTTTGATAGTGAATATCAATATGTGGAGTAGTAATGTTGTGAAAGAGTACCCTGTCACCAAGATAATCAACAGTATCACCCTCATATCCACCTTCATGTGTGTATTCACCTGAACCTCGGCACAAGAGAAGGGATTGAAAACCAGATCTATACTCAAAGAAGACAAACTTCTTTATGTGTAGTTTATACCAATCTTCAAACCTTCTACTTCTCTTAGTACCACAACCTATGACCATACTTACGATATAGTCAAATTTATCACTCGATTTCATCTATCTTTGTTATCCATTTACAAGGCAAACCACTAAGTCTGTCTCGTAACCATACTTCATCTTGTGTTCCTTGTATATACAAGTTTACAATTATTGATTGTTTATCAGATACACGAAGAACTCTTCCCATTCTTTGTATCTGATCTCTCTCAATACTGTTACCTGCAACAATAATTGCAAGAGAACATGCAGGCACATCTAAGCCCTCATTAAGTGCTTTTACAGCTGATATTAGGCGCACCTTGCTTCTACCATCAGTAAGCTTTTTAAGTACTGCTATGCGCTCCTTCTTGCCTAATTGACCATAATAAGTAGCACACTCCTTACCAATAAGATTAGTAATATCCTTTGCAGTCTCTACAGTTTCAGAAAAGATTAATCCCTTCCTATCTGATAGATGATCTACAATCTTCTTTGCATACTTAACCTTATTATCATTTCCCTGAAGAAGTTTCTTTCTCTTGCTCACACTGCCCATGTAAATCCCCGCCCACTTCTTCTGCTCTCTACTACCATTTTTCAACCATGACATTGCATTAGAAAAAGCAGCACCACCATACCCACATTTCAAGCTTGCAAACTTAAAAGAGCTATTAACTTTCTTGTAAGCTTTCAATTCTAAACTTGTAAAAGGAACTGCAAGATTATAAATAGTAAACTCTGATATCCAACCATTTTTCACACATTCACGAACACTGATAGTATCAATAATGGGTGCAACTTCAAGTAGTTTCCATTCTTCACCATCTGATCTTATAACAGTAGCTGTAAGTCCAAATACCTTCTTATACTTTACAGTATCAAGAACCTTTGAAAATTCAGGTGCTGGAATTCTGTGTGCTTCATCAAAGATTACAAGATCCACATCATACTTATTCTTGTATGCAGTATTAATAACCTCAACCTCCACATCAAGCTTGAATGACTTAAGAAGCTCTTTCCATTGTTTCTTCAAAGGACGTGTAGGCACTACAACCAATGCTGTAAACCCTTCACACATCATTCTCTGTATCAATAAGATTCCAGTATACGACTTTCCAAAACCTGTAGCTGCCTCTAAAGTACCACCATCAACTTTCATCATCTTATCCACTACTTGTTCCTGTCTTGTTAACCTTCCAATGTCAATTTCCATCTCATTTCTGCCATTTTTTAGTTATGTTTAAATCACTTCCAGCTGGAAGAGTTGTTAAGAAAAAATCAAGAGACTCCTTCATAAGAGTAGGAATCATTTCAGCTTCATCAAGATGATCATCATGTAATGAAACTACAACTTGATCATATACTGTAAAAGTTATCCAACCAAATTGCTTGTAATCACTATATCCAAGTTCGTTTGCTCTCTTTCTAATCCATTTATCAATCTTAATAAGTGCAAACTTCATTGATTCCCCACCACTCCCCTGAATACCATAATTCATTGCATCTCCAAATGCAGAATCAGTATCATAGAAATATCTTCTTCTGCCAAGTTTAGAAGATACAAGAAAACCTTGTTTCTTTACTATTCCTACCTGCTTATCAAGATATTTCACAAGAACAGGTAGATTAGTCTTCATCTTCTTAGAGACTTTAGAAGCAATTTCTAAACCTTGTTCAGGTGGATTATGTTTCATGATAAACTTTCCAAGATACTCAAAAACTCTCTTAGGCCCTCCTCCGTAAAAGAGGCTGAAGAGACAATTTTTATGTTCTTGTCTAAGTTCCTTCTTCATATTATAACTCTGGCCATCAATAATTAGTACCTTGTCCTCATTCTCAATAGTTACTTTCCTTCCAAAAATAATACTAAAACTATCAGAAGCCAAAAAACTATGGTGGTCAAATCCATTTTCCAAGGCATTAATAAGAAGTGGTTCTTGAGAATAGTCTGTTGCAATAAATACTTCCTGACCTTCAAAATCAGAATCAACAAAAGAATAGTTATCATCAGTAATAAATAAGTTACGAAGTGCATTATCTTTAGGTATATTTGCAAGATTTAATCCTGAGTTTCTATGCCATCTACCCCTCTTAGTGGTACATACGGCACTACTGGTAAGTCTACCAGTTTCTGCAAAACACTGTCCATAAGAGGTGCGCATTCTTCCATCAGCATCAAGAGCATTAATAATAGATCTTCCATAAGTACTAATCTTCTTTTTAAGTTTTACACGCTCTATGAATAATGTAATCACTGGTTCTAAAGGACTTCCCGGATTATTAATTAAGTAATACTCAAGATTATTCTGACTAACAGATGTCTTTTGAGCATTTTCCTGATCTACAGGTAGTGGTTCTCCACGTACTTCAAATTGATGTAACATCAATAATCTACTTCCCCAATCCTTATACTCTGGTTTCCTATTTTTGAATACCTTAGTAGTTCTATTCCACAAGTCTACTTCATACAACCAATCTGTTCTTCTTCCTACTCTAACACCCACTTCTGTTCTCACAATTCCTGCAAGTTCATCCAACCTTCTCTCCATGTCCTTGAGTTCCAAGTTCCACTTTGCTATGTTAGCAAGATGAGCTTCAGCATCTACTTTACAACCTATCAGTTCCATATCTGTAAGTACACTGATTAGTGGATATTCCACATAATCTGTAATATTTGTTAACTCTCTGGATATCAAGTACTTACGTTGTTCTGCATACAAAGAAAGTAGATAGTGTGTATCACCTCCTGCATATATCAGCTGTTCCTCACTTAGAAGTTTAGAAAATGGGTGACGTAGAAATGATGCCTGTTGCTCTTTTGACAGTTCTATTCCAAGATATCTTTGTAAACACCCTGCAAGACTATGAGGTTTTTCCATAACTGGAATATTACCCACCATCTTATTAGTTCTATATCCACCCTTCACAGAAAGGATATTACCATTGTCAATAACTTGACTTGCAAGCATAGTACAACACCAATTATCCATGCGTACATTGTAATTACTACGAATAACAAGTGCATCCGCCTTAGCATTGTGTGCAATCAATTGTTTACAATCTTGCAACTGTTTTAAAAGCCCTACAATATCTGCATGAGCATATCTTCTACATTCAAGTACATAAGTCTCATTACTATTAGATAATGCAATAGCAAGCACCTGTGCCTCAAGAGGTATTGGACTATTATACTCAGTATCAATAGCCATTATATCCTCTATCCTAATTTTCTCTATCTTCGGATTTATCATCATAACTCGTACATTCACTCATTTTTTCAAGTGAATTAGAACTTGTAACCATTACTCTTATCCACCTGTATGCCCTAAAACCATCTTCAAATTCCACTAACCAACGTTCTCCTTGAAAGATATCTGGTTGTACAAATCTCTTAAGAGGTAATCTCTTCAATCCTAACTTCTTTCTCTTAGTATTCTCCTTACCTGTTGCAAGATTAGTATCTCGCACCCAACGGTTATAAGATTCAACTTCCTCTACATTATTATCACAAAAGAATGTAAGACTATCCTTATCAAATTCTAACAACTCCGCAGTACCTTCATAATCATTTTCGTTTTTCCAATCCTTATAAATGTATTGTTTCATAAGTAGTTTTTTTAAAAAACAGAGTTCTGAGGATTTCTCCCCAGAACTCTGATGTACGTAAAGCAAGTTTGTTAATTACCTTCAGTTTCTTGAAGGTGTGATTCTGCAGACTGAGGAATTTCCTCAGCAGCATTTAATGTAAAAGTACGTGCAGTAGATACTGGTAGCGGAGCACAGCTCTTAATCCGTAATACTGAATCACCTTCACGGTTTTGTACATAATCTAGAGAAATTTTAACAATCTCTCCTTTACTTGGTTTCCAACCAACTTCTCCAGTCTCGGAATTAACCCAGATACTGAAAGTGAGTTGAGATGCATTAAGTGCATCCGTCAGATCATCTGATGTCGGATTTGGATTACTTGTAAAGAAACTTTGCAACTCTGTAGCCTGTTGGCCAGTCATTGCTGCAAAATTAATAATATAACGTCCACCATTATCATCTTCATAAAAATGTGGATCAGTAGTCACTTTCACTTGGTAGTAATTACCGAGTTCAGTGCAAATAGCGCGTGATTGCGCAATCGAAATAGCAAATTGTTTGTCCATCTTGTTTCGTTGTATTTAGTATGCTTTACGTACATAATCTTTATATGGTGGAGCTTCAAAGTCCTTAGACCAAGCTACACCTAATACTGTACAAACTAAGTCTGCACAATAATTGTCATAATCCCTCTTAGAATATAAGGATCCATCTTCATTACAAAAGAAGTCACGGTTTATAGGTATAACCTGTACAACTTTCTTATTGTTTTGAAGATTTGCCTTCTTTCCAAGTTTGGATTGAAACTGCTTGTTGTATGTATTCCTTGGAGCCATACACTCATTGTTATGAATTCCAGATTCATGGAATATTTTTAACTCTCCGATAACCATTGTTCAAATTCTTCTTTGTGGGCAGAACCCTGATAAATGTAAATATTCCTTCCGAGCGATACTTTAATATCACCCTTTTTGGTCTTAGTCACTGGCTTATATGACAAGCGAGTAAGCCTGTCAATAAGATTCTCAACAACTTTACAACCATTACCTCCCATCCAGAGATCACCAAAATGAATCTGACGTGGTGGGTAATATTTCTTCTTGTTTGTTTTATTGTTCATAATATTATTTCGTTAAAAAATGATTTAATGCAGTAAGATAGAAATTATGCAACAATTGTTGTAAAACTATAGGAGAATGTTGCCCCATACGTTGAACTTCAATTGGCATAATTTCTATCCTCTCCCCCTTCTTTTCATAAATGTACTCCTGTATCAGGAATATACATTCCTCTTCTGTTACTGTCTCCTTCTTAATTATCTCCGCTACTTCCATCTCTGACAGGTAACATACCATTAGTAACCAAACTAATGAGCCCATTAAAATAATGAGCAACTCTCTTATACTCCTCAATCTTTTCAGCAGTAAGATTTTTGTACTCAAGGGTATCCTCGTTTGGAAGTGAAAACCGTCTTGCAAGTACAATTAAGTACTCAACAACACCAAGTTGACCATTTCTTTTATGAGCCTTCTTCAGTCTACGATACCAATTTACATCATGATATTCAGTTCTTGTAAAGTTGGCTACTGGCAAACTCTCTAACATCTTCAACTCAAAATCTTGAAGATCTTTAGTTCCCGGATGCTTTTCAATCACTGCTACTTCACCACCAGTTTTGTAAATACTTTCAACATACTTACCAAAAACCAATGACTTATGATTAGCAGCATATTGGTTAATAATATTACGAACAGGAGAATGCTCTCCTAATTCTGCTGCAAGTTGTTTTAAGAAGCCTGCAACTACTTCCTTAACTCTCCCACCATTAACGGGAAAATGTCCAACAACACCATCCTTGGATGCTAATTGAACGTTTTTCAAATTTTTCAAATGTTCAAATTTTTAAACTTTAACAAAATATTTCAAAGAAGCCAAGTTTCTATGTGGCCCATTTTTTCTAAACTTTTTCTCTCCTGTAAGAGGTATTGGCATAACATTCAAGGAGAATGCATAAATAAAATTTCCATCACACCAATCTAATAATGGTTCAGGATAATACCTCTCTCTCGTTTTAATGTCAAAGACACCATTATAGTTAATTATCAATTTCATGTTCTAAATTTTCTTCATTATCTAATTCATATTGCAATAAATCAGCTATTGCATCATGTTCTGTTCTACCATATCCAATATAATCACCTTCATCGTAATTATCCCAAATAGCTGACCAATCATAATTTCTATCAGATATTGGAGGATACTCATAATATGTTTCAATTTTATTCATATCACAAATTTAAAATAATGGCTGGTTAGTTTCCTAACGTCATTTATAGACCTCATCCTAAGACAAGCAGCCATCTACCCAGAAAAAACTATTCATTCAAATACCGAAGAATATGATCAGGAAGATCATTCTCGGTAATCTTTTCTTGCTCCATCACCAATGTGATAAAATCACTTGGTTTTTTTGCACTAAGAAGTGCTGCCACATATAATAGAGGATATAAATCGCCTGCACCAACAATTACAGCATCCATTTGCTCTGTTCTCCACTCTTCAAAAGGAAGAATATCATCAAGATACTTTCCAACAATGATAAGTGTATAATGATCTAAATCTGCATCATTAAAACTAGACAATTTAATATCCGCTATTATCTCTTGATAAGTTCTCATAGCATAAATTTCATTTTCATTACTAATATTTTAATCCCACCAATCCTGAATATGATCAGCAAGTAGTTTCCAAATAAGCTTATTAGCCTTTTCTTGTTTTGCAAAAGATTCTGTTGATAGAAATTTCTCTACCATCTGTTGCTCTTTTTCTGCAGGTTTTCCATCATACATTGTAGTGATAACAATAACATTCATATCTTCTTGATGTTTCCAATCAACACCCCAATCACCATAAAGCTCCTGCATAAAATCACGATATTCACTATCAAAACTTTCATCAAGAGTCTTTTCTGCAAGATTACACCATCTTCTAATACAACTTGCTCTACCTATGTTACCATCTGAATAACTGTAATCAGTTAACAAGAAATCTGCAGTCTTTCTAAGTTGGAATATAAATACTTCAGTAGCAAATCTATAATCCCAATCTCTCTGTTTCCAGAGAATAGGTAACCATAAGAATATATTCTTAATTTGCCACCATTTCTTTATTATCCAATATTTCATCTTTTGATTAATTTTAAATGTGAAAAAAATGCCCATTAACTACCTTTTCTCTCTTGAGAAAGAGTAGCATTGTATAAAGCAATTAAGCAATTTAACTGCTCTTGTGATACATTCTCAAACCTTACATGTTTGTCCATGTATGGCATGTCAACAGTTGTAGTATTCCAATATCTACAAGCAAAGTGATCTCCAAGAGAGTCTATTTCTGCTTGTGGATATTCTTGTTCTACTAACCAAACATTAGTGTCTTTCTGCCTATCTTCAGGAATAGGTTTTGGAAACCCGTACTTCCATCCTGAAGGTGGATCAATTATTGTTTGTTTTGTGATTTTCATGAGTGATTAGTTTTTTGTACCATTCTACAAAATTCATTAAAGTTTTCAATTTTGAAATCACAACGACTATTAGCAAGATCATCATGTACAAAATAGTTTCTGAAATGACTTTCCTCAAACTCCTCTAACATATTAGCAAGTTGATCATTAGTACAAGAGTGTATCTTACTCACTATAATTTTAATAGCTAAGTCTCTTGAAATATCATGTGTTGTTTTTATACTCATGAGTGATTGGTTTTAAAAGGTGAAAAAATATCTCTGTCCACTTTCTAACAGAGATAAAAGCTATTCGCCACTATTATGATGCCAACCTCTTTCATAATCTTCTTCTTCCTTTTTTCTATGAAGTTCAGATTCAAGTTCAGCAATTTTAGCTTTCTGTTTGTACTTTTGAGATAAAGTTGGAGAATGAGAATAGTATTTAGCTTTTCTTTCAAATTCCTTCATCTCTTTGTATTTATCATAAGATGTGTGTGACATAATTGTAATTTTAAAAGTGAAAAATAGTACTGCCTACGAGACTCGAACTCGCATTTCCCATTGAAAAATGGGATCCTATTCCTGTTAGATGAAGACAGTACCTTGTGGAGCATTGGGGAGTCGAACCCCGTCCAGTTTATTGCAAAATAATAAGATTATACAGCTTTTAGGGCCAACCGTCAGTGACAGTGAGCATCCACCAAGTTATCTCTTAGAAATAACTAAACAACGTGTACTGATTATGCTGCTTGAGCATATTGGGTAACAAAGGCATCAGCTGCCTCCGCTTCTAAAACATCAAAGATGTTGTCTGAAGTTAGGGTAGATAATTCTACGTCTAAAAGTGTTGCTACCATGATTTAGGAGATGTATAACGTGTCTCCGCTGTCCTATTATTCATTCATACCTGTCAAATGCCAAATATGCCCCATACTATTTATCCGAATCTTCGTAAATTCCTCAAAACCTTACCTACACTGTTCCACTTACAGAGAATTAGTGTTCTCAGAATTCCAAGAAGTATTACAAAAACTACAATAGGCCATAATATGACCTCAACTACTTCATAAATGCCACCATCTAAATCATGATAACTTTTCCAAGTTACCAGAATACCTATAGCAATATACAAAGTACTAATAATTACCCAAGTTAATGGTTCCATATTTCTTTTTGTTTAAAGGTTAATAAATATCTTACAGTAGCATCCCAACCACAAAATGTGCAAATACCATCAAAATCTGGTGCATTACACGAGGGGCAAGGCCCGTGTATAACCCAACTGTTAAAATGTATCTTCATTTTATTCTTGTTTTTCTTGTTTACAAAAAATGTGAAGAAGAGCCTAAGCCCTTCTCCACACCATCATTCACCTTAAAACCAATCAATTCTGTACCTGTGCTATAGATTCTATCAAAAACACAACTGCATAATTACCATTAGTTTCAAAGTAATTAAATTCATCAAGAATTTTTATTCCTTGATTATCTTCCAACCACTCATTGACCTTAAGTTCAAGATCAATTCTTACTGGAGATGTAAATAATTTATTCATCAGTATACATATTTCCGAGGTGTCAATGCTACCTTACAGCCAGCATTCTTCTGTATCTTAACCTTTTTCACAGTCTGAATACCTGTAGTTGGTGCACAACCTGCAGACAAGATAGCAATACTTAAGATTAATAATAGACTTTTCATGTTGATTCATTTTATGGATGAAAAAATAATAAAAGGATGAGTGTTGACCTTTTATGCGAGAATTTTAGAGTCATTTCTAACTCTTACACACACTTACAGTTACCCATAAGTATCTCACACGTACACACATTTAAAGCATGTGCTGCTACTGCATTGTTGGTTTATAGTATTCCGTTCAATACAAGTTCCTCTGGTAAGGATAAAGAGTCTCCCAACTCAACTTAGTACTTACTTGTTCAACTCACTATCAGTCTTGCGAACTTCAAGTGCCTACATATTCTCCGAAGAGGCAGTAGAGATAGGTACATTTGCACCAACAAGCTCCTTGCAATTGTGCTTTTCTAAATTGAAATTTAGTAAAGGATTCAGGTAATAAGAAGAAGACGCAAAGATTACAGAACCATGCTACCTTTTGAGTAGTTTAGATTCAACTTCTTCCTGTGTTCAGCTGCCACGCTTAATTACTGTAGACTACAAGCACCATGATATTTCTATCGAAGATTAGTAGTTTCCTGTTAACAACTTCCCGGTTGGCAAACCAGTACTATCATTAACTAATGTAATTCTTATTGTGCTTTCACACTCAATCCCTCACCTGTTGAGGAATCTACAACACTGAGCATCACCCGTTAGGGCACAAGCTCACCATGCTGTAGATAGTACATTACCTTTCAGCGAAATGCATGATAAATCACACATCGCAACACACTCCCTTTAGAGTGTATCACTTTATCCCATTGCTGGATTATCCTTAAGGTCACGAAGGCTGACCTATAATTTTAGGAATTAAAACAAGCTCCTATTTCATTATCAAATGACACAAGAGGATCTCCTTGCCAAAAATGATTGTTTGCAACTTGATTGATTGCATGTTGCTTAAGAATTGGACCTAATACAGTGACCAAACTACTGTGTTCACCAACATCAGTAGTTACATGTTCAATCATAATGTACTGCCCATTGCCAGTTTTTTTAAACGGGATGCCAGCAGTTGCCAATGCATTAGTGATTTCCCAACAACTACGAAGTCTTAAACAGACCACGTAAACAACTAATCCATTAATGTTAATGTTACGTATTCCAAAAAGCTTTTTCATTATATTTAAATTTTAAAAGTGAATAATCAATGTAAGAAACAAGCACCTAAGGATGCTACTGGCTTTAGCCAGCACCCATTACGTTTTGATTTTAGGTGCTTGTTTATAGGCAGCGGTAACCCCTATAGTTGTAATTGATCTATGAGATATAAAAGCATCGCAAAATTACTGACAACAAGTACAAAAAGAAATGTACACAATGTCTTAAGTTCTGTAATGTCAGATAGAGTGTCTTTTACAGACAATTGCGCAAAAGTTGCTACACCAGCAGCGACAACAGCAGCCATTAAAATAATTACTAAAAGTACCATGTTTTCAAGTTTTAAAATGATGAAATAATAAGTTACAGCCTCTCTCTGGTCTAAGAATATTGGTATATATTCTTAATCCCTACATAGCTCCCACACCCTTTCTAATGGTGGTACCTAATTGTGTATGAAACAATTAGACAGCAGATTTAAAGTATTAATGGGTCGTGTGTTCCATTATTTACTGCGAGTTTGAGTTTACTGTGATGTCCTGTTTAATAGTAGGTCTTACAATGTTATTGCACACTAAACAGGTAAAATGTGACTCACGTATTCCAAAATTGAATTTCATATGAACAGTTATTTAAGGTTTTCTCTGCTCCAGCAACCAGGCTCTTTAGTTTATACACGGTGATAGCAGAAGTATTTCATTCTGCGTCTTGCTTTGATATTTCCGTGTTGTGAAAAAAAATAAGGGAATAGTTTACTCACCCTTGATATCCATACATTAATGGACTTTACTAATACAGTGCCTTAATTATAAAAGTTAAAGACATCTATAAGGAGATGACCACTCACGCAACTCTGGTCGCATGTGTGGATTTACCCGGAATATCACTCACAGTTTATGGGTGTGTAGTCCCACAGTCTACAGTATATAGACTACAACCAATACTAATAGGTCATCTATCAATTTAAAACTGTAAGTGATTAATCGTCCCTCCCTGTTAATTCAGGTGCCTATAATTGCTTAACACAATTTCAGTCATTTTCATAATCTACTGGTTAATTCCAGTGACTCCTGTGCTTATCACACAGTAAGGGATATTTTTAAGACTCAATTGCAGAGATTTCTCTCTCCCTTTGGCCTTGAAGATGTTTGAGGTATTCATGCATGTCTTGATCTTTGGTAAGATGCTCACATTGAACACAATCATACATGTATGCAAATCCATAATAATTATCGCAAGAAAGGTAAATGTACTCCCCACGTCTGTCAATGATGAATCTGTAGATACCATCACTGTATTGTTTTGCAACAAATTTAATGTCTTCTGTTTTCATGTTTCTATTTTTAAGTGAACGAAATTTAGAATTATGAGTAAAAATGGGAGCTTGATTGATCCACATCCTTAGACGTTTCTTTAAGCTCAAGCTCCCTAAAAGCTTAGAAGTTTAATTACCAACACCAGATGCCATCATGTCCATAAGAACTTCTCCGGGATCTTGATTGTATTGATGAAAGTTACCCAATTGTCGTGCATAGTCCTTCATATGAGGAGCCATTGCTTGAATATCTTCAATTGGATAATGCATTTCTTTCTTACCGCCTGTAATCGTGATATTAATGTCATTAATATCACAATGAAAAGCAAGCATTACACCTGCACATACTATATGTGCTTGTGTGTATTTGTCAATGTTATTCATCTGAATTCCATCAACATCATAACCATTAACAATAACACGATAGCTATCATCATAGTCTGACTCATCTTTTACGAAGGTTACTTGTACCATAATCTATATTTTTAGTTTTGTGAATAATCTCTCAACTGCTTTTTTCAACACTCTGAAGTATAACAGAGTTAATAACTATGATTTGATGATCTTAATGACTCCTGCAATCTCTGCTAATTTCAACTGCTCATCACTAAGACCTGTTTTAAGATCATTCATACTCACAGCAAGAAAGACTTCTAATCCCTCCATTCCATCATACTCATCAACATAGTAATCAAGACCGTCTGTGACTTCAAAAACAGCTAACCTTGAATAACATCCACTTGCAGCTTCTAAACCAAAAGCTTCTGCAGCTGTCACTACATCTTGATTATCTCGACTATAACCCCATTCATCTTGGCTTATATCCTGTTGCTCTAAATGCATACAGAATTCATCTGAAAAACCAAAACCACCATAACATGTATTTACAAGTACTTTCATCTTAATTTATATTTTAGGTTTGTGAATAATAATTATTTAACTCCACAAGGTCTCCAGACATTTATGTCCTTGTAGGCGTGAGTATATGACGCCTCGTTGTTCAGCTTTACAGCCTACACCTTGAGCAGACAAGAAGGGGACTCGAACCCCCAACCTCTTCTTCATCACTTAGGAGATCAACCCTAAGTCAACCTATTACTACAATGATCAGTTATAGTACATCAGTTTACGATGAACAAGTGCGCTACCAATTGCGCTATCTCGCCATATTTGAAAAATTGGAAAATCCTATCCAAGAAGGGCAAAGACAAGCTGTGTAATAGCGGTCGTCTTTACAGTCCTTGGATAGGAGTATTTTGTTTTATTATTGGTGGTTTAGAGAATGGTATGTGATGGTTAATCACAAGACCAAACTCAAAGCCCACTTTTCAAAGCTCAATTCCTTTATCTCCCCCTCAAGCCACCTATTGGCAAGTATGTGATTATGGAATCCAATTATCAAAATGCTTTATGCAAACAATCCAGATAAATTGTTTGCACTTCTTACTAATTTTTGTTCTTTGAAAACAAAGAACATGTGACTTTTGTCACATTGTGGATGTATTAATGTTTTACTAAACACTAATACATTTTCGTCGTTTTTAATGGTGAACGGTTGTAATTTCTTCCCTACTAAGAAATTCTTTGAAATGATTTCCTTTAGGGTTTTATAGCGCCCATCCCACCTTATCCTTTTTATTGGGGTGGAAATCATAACACCATTCTTAACCACCAACTTGTTTAAAAGAATCATAATGGTATATTAATTGGTTATTCTTCTGACTACCAATATTTAAGGCGATATTGGGAAAACCTAAAAACAAGACTTACACCCTAAGGTGCAAATCTTGCTATGGTATTAATAATAGTATTCCTCCCTCCACCAGCCTTAAGTTTAACGATGGATATTTACCAGCCTTCCCTAAAGAGTTGACAACTCTTATTAAAGGGTTACTGTTGGACTTTTGGGGCAAGTTGTCAACCTTGCATGAATACTATTAATCATTAAGTGTATACTTTGAGCACAACTTACACCATATGGTGCAAGTGTGCTAACTCTTCTCTCATTTGCTCTTCATAACGAGCAATCTGCTCTTCATTCTTTCCTTCTCCATCTCTGAAGAAGTTGAACTTTCTGCAGACTCTATCTGCTACTTCTGATTCAAACTTACGAGTATAATAAGCTTGAATAACCTCTTCATTTTCAGCAACAAGAAGGCATTTCTCTTGTGAACTGGACACCATCAATGCCTCGCCTAAAGTGGAGGCAGGTTGAACAGATGCCTTATTCATGAAGACATAGCGAAGTTGACTAACTATTCCTTCTAAATAATTTAAGTCACAATCAGTATTAATAGTGACTCCCATTACATTGTATTCTTCACCATCTACTTTAATACTAATGGGACTAAAGCAATATGGTATAACAGCTGTTCTCATGTGTTCAGAAAGATAAGCTGTAAGTTTGCATAAATCGTTGTGGTGTTGGTATCCTAAACGCATGATTATCAATTTTAATGATGAATAAATTCGTTTCTAAGATAGTATTTTTAAGGCAATATACTATAAAACCATTGTACTTTACTATATTTGTGCAAATGTAGGATACATTGCATTGGCTATAGTATACCAAGATTGGAAGGCTGCTTTTTGACATCACTCAGAAGCATAACTGAGATAAGGAATGAGTAGTTCACCGTCTAACGACAGTCCCATTCATACTCTTCAGGAGAGCACAAAGTCCCACTTGGAGACATAACTAAAACACTTTTCATGTTAGTTAGTTTTGGTAAGCTGAATCAGTTGATTATCAATAGGTTAACTGATATAACCTGTAAACAGAAAGGTTTACACTTCACACATTGAACAAGACTAACAACTTAGAACTAAGAACTTAGAATATAGAACTTAGGATATAAAAACCCAGAGGCGTTAGCCCCTGAGTTCTTAGTTCTTAGTTGTTACGCCTACTCTTCAACTGCGAAGATTGACTTGACAACCGCTTTCTTGTCTTTACCCAACAAGATAGCTGCGCCCTTAACTCTACCGATGAAGGTGTTCTTTGCAGACTCAATGGCCAATGCAGTTTCCATGAGGTCACCAGTTACCCACTTACCATTAGAAGTGCACGTAACCACATCTCCCTTGCTAATAGGACGTTGAGTCCAGAACAAGGAATGTGTGCTGTCAACAATGTACTTGTCTTGGTACTGTTCCGATTGACTATTCACGTATTCGGCAATTTCTTCTTCCGAACCTTGAACAGTGGCACAATGTTGGATTTCCTTATCCTTATTGAAATAGGAATTCACAGAAGCAACAACGATAGGCATTACGATCAAATTCTTCATTTGTTTTAAGTTTAAACCCGATGAGAAAATATTAAAAACGCTGCAAACGAAGTCGGGTGTGCTCGTCCGCCAAATTAAGGTGGGGTGCTTCAGAAGAGTGGTATCCCTCAACTTAAACTTATACCATTTTTTATTTTTACTATTTTTTTTTACCAAATTTTTCACACACTAATTATCCGCCATTCTCTTATGCAGCACTCCCTTATGTGTTACCCCAAAAGGTAGTACTATCTAATAAAGGACACTAAAGGGGACATGGTGTCTTATGTTAGACATGAATGAGTTATCCATCATTATGTCCTTGATAAGCACTTAGTGGAGGATATATCATTCATCAAGGACACAATGTCCATGATAATGTCCTTGATACCTGATAGGGTATAAAATTAGCACACAAAAAGTACAACATAGTGCACTTTGCACCTGTTTTTCACCTCCAGCAACTATTTTTCACCAAAAAAGTACAACATATTGCACTTCGTGATTTACGATATTGAAATTTTTCTCCCTGATTATCAAGGAGTTACAAACAAATTTCAAACTTTTTTGCAACTTCACCCTAATAAGTGGAAAAGATTGTTTACCTTTGCACCAATGAACAACATACAAATAGCATTACCAGAAATTCCAGAATGGTTTCAGGAACTACATCCATATTCTCCAGAAGAGCAGGAAGTAAAATATGTAGAAGATGAAGAGGAAAATACAATTATTACTAAAGTCTTAAGGTCAGGAGCATTTTCCAATATTAATACAGACGAAAATAAGAGTGGATTCTATTATCAGGCATTCTCCTCTGGAGAATTTGGTACTGAAATGATTGAAATGACACCCGTAGAAGCACAAACATTGATGATGAAGATTACACATATCCAGGAAGAAAAGGAGAGAGATTACAAGAAGCACCAGATAGATGTTTATAAAAAATGGGTAAAAGCTTTTAAAACAATGCTGCAATGATATTAACAGCCATACTCCTCCTACTTGTTTTCTTAATAGGATTTGCAAGAGGTAAGTATGTGGCTTATAAAGAAATTGAAGATGAACAATAAGATAAAACAATACACTTTAGAAGAGGACTTGGAATATTTTGGAATAGAGGTTCCAACACTTGATGAACTATTCCTTAATGGTGAAATTGATGGTCCTACATATGATGCACAAATAATAGCAGAACAATTAGGAGTGTGATAAAGAACAATACATCATTGGTACAAAGGTTAGACCAAATACAAATGATGTGGCATAGACTTTTTGCAGGAACACAGAAGGATGTGAAGTGTAAGAAGTGTGGTGACTACGGATACAGATTATTATATTAAAAACTAAAAAATAAAAACAAATGGCAACAAGTACTGGTCCCGGAGGAAGACGGGGAAAACGGGGAAAAAGAACCACAACAAGAAGAGGTGGTGTAAGAGTTACAAGTGGTGGCAGATGTAATGCTGGAAGATTAAACAAAGGTGGTGCAAATGTGAGGATTAAAAAAAGCCCACTGGGAAAATCAAGTAGAAAAAGAAAGTATTAACAAATAACACCTAAGCCCTTGGTTAGTTTGATTTACAAGGATACCTTAGGAAACAAACAGGTAATAAACTTGCAGAGATGACATTAGATGATTTAGCTTATATGGTCCAACACGGTGATATCACTATGGAGGAGTTTTTAAAACATTATTTGGTAAAGTCTCAAAATAACAATGAAGAACCTGATCACAATATAAAAGAAGAAGAGGATTAAGACTAAGGGTTGATAGAGATGTCCCTCTTTAGGTGTAGGTAATGAGGAAATAAAACTGATACCTCTTACTGACGTACACTTCTGGAAGTTTAGTGATAGAATATTGGTTAGCTTGCAAAGCCTAAAATTTTGCGGGGGAAATCTTTTTATGTCTAAATGGATAATATTTATAATCATAACAATTCTATTATTCTTCATAACATACTTAACAATTAGTGTGGAGTGGTGGAGGTCCGCTGGCATGACAACAACCTTTGTAGTTATTTATATATACGCACACATTCAAAAACTGAAACATGAAATACTTGAAAAAATTAGCACTATTATTTGCGTTGGTAATCTTTGGTTCCCTAGTTTCTGCACAGACAATCACTTGTGAAACTTCAAGAACAAAGCTTAAGGAAGGAATCAATATTATAGTACCTGATACAACAATTAACTATACAGATTATAATAATTGTGCACAACCAATGGAATACACAGAACATTTTGGATTCACTTCCAATAGTACTGGTATGTTTAGAATGCTCATTGCTTACCCTTGTGGTAGTAACAACCCTTATACAATCATTAGACGGGATTATGATTGGTCAATTTACACTGCACAAAGTTGTAATCATCCCTTTATAGCACGAAGATGTAATTACTCAATAAGGATAAAACCTCACAAACCCAGAAATACATGGTTAGCAGTTACAGGAATGTGGGAGCACCCTTCTATGACAAATAATGATTGGGAAGCATATTGGGGAAAAGCTATTTCAACACCACTTCCTACATTTCCCGGACAAAAATTTGACATCACATTTAGTAATTTCTACAATTTCCCAGACACCGTCTACATCTACATTGACATTCAAACACCAGGAAACCCACTAAAACTATCACCACCACTTTCTTCTATGCAGGATTCTTCAAGGAGTCCTATTCATGGAACCCAATATATTAACTACCTTGGACAGGTTATTGATCCAATTAATTATACAGGACTTATTATAAAAATTACAACCTATGAAGATGGTTACCAAACTACTGAACGGTATACAAAAACTATGGAGATACACGAAATACCTTTACAAACCAAACACAACTAATAACCCAACAACCTACATAGACAAGTGGGATGTGCCCTTAATCGCATTCCTTCCACTGATCTTCTTATTGGGTATGTTAACAAATACACTGTGGATACATTATCCAGTTCATGGATTCTTCCTGACTATGAAGATAGTATCTTTCATCTGGGTTTCCACAAAGAATAGAACGATAATTAAATTTAAAGACATTTAAAGAATGACAGAACAATTACAAGAGGCTGGCTTTAAAGAAGCTGGTGATGATTTTTGGGTACTACCTGTGGATGCAGGAATACTCTGCCTGAAGGATAAGGGAAACAATTATATCCGATTTACACAAAGGGTAGCATACATTGCTGGACTTGGTGAAGATGAAATACTATTTGAAGGAATATTGGATGTTCCTAAAATACTCAACATTATAGATCCAGAAACACACCCACTGGAAACTAAAAGTGGTGCACAAGGGCACTGGATTACAGAAGCAGGTGTACAACGCTTTGCTGACCATGATAATCTTGAGACACATAAAGTTAATACACTAATTAAAAATGCAGACCATGCCTACACAAAATCAAGACCCTCAATGTGATTGTCAAGAGGAGTGTCAATGTCAAAAAAGTGATTCACCTTATGGAAAACCTTATGTGAGCACCTCCACACAACAACTCCCCATACAAGGCACACAACTTGATCTATTTGATCATTCAGATATGGACTAATGAGTGCTTGGAAAAAGATTACAAAGACAAGAGATAACAGGATCCCCGTCAATACAATAGGACAGGTAGTAGATCAGGATAATGATTATTACTACCTCTCCTATTATGATACCAAAATACAGGTATTAAAGACTGATACTACAAATCATACTTCTCAAATAGGGTTAGTAGTGTCTTATAGGAGATTTCCAATTAACTATAAGATCACCGAATATATAGGTGACCATAAAACAGGCGCAAACACCTATACAGGTTTTACAGGTAAGCGTGTGAAGATTACAGCATTATCTGAAGATGATGCCTCAGACAATAACTTACAACAACACTATGATGTGTATGTTGATCAATTAACATTCATATGACAATAGAAGATACCGCAGCTCTAGTACAATTCATTAATGATTCAGAAGGGACACAGTTCTTTTATGAAGCAGGAGATGACATTGTATTAGACAACGAAACTGGAGAAGAAATACCAATTACACGGTTTGCAGAACAGTATGGAATGGGTGAGATTCACTTTTAATCCATAAATGTACTGATTTTGTAAATATTTTTAACTATCTTTGCAGAAATGACAGAAAGAACAACAGTGGCAACTCTGGTAAAGAAGGAATTTAGCAGGAAGGAATTCTTTGAGTTCTACTTCCAACTAAGGAATTTGCAAATACCAAAGAACCAGAAGTTAACAACAAGAGAAATACAATTAGCAGCAATAATCTGTACCAAGCCTAAGAACTATGTTCTCGATACTAAGAAGAGTCAGGATGGTAGGTCTAAGAAGTACCAACTATCGGAGGACCTTGGTGTAACAGCAACAGGAATATACAAGATTCTACAGACACTTGAGGATAAGGGCATTCTAAGAAGAGATGAAGACGACTTCATAGATGTTCACCCAGCAATCAAGAATATTAAGAATACAGTAGATAATCCTGTAACTGTTAATTACACAATAAGAATGAACATAGATGACAATAATTAAGGAGTTTGAAAGAGCAGTTGATGGAGTTTATGATAGATTTCTCCAACCCACAAGAATGATTCTTGGTACTGACAAGTATAATGATCTTAGAGAAGCATTATCAATACCAGCATACTTACCATTAGGGCAGTATTGCGGAATACCAATACTTATAGATCCAGTAAATTTGGATAGGATATACTGTGAAGGATATATACCAACAAGTAGCGGAAGAGTTCCAAGTTACGCCTGAGCAGGTGGAACATTGTTGGAAACACCAGTGGAACTTTGTGTGGGACAACCTGCGCTTTCCAAATAATCCAGCAATACTCGTAAATAAGTTAGGTACCTTCTCTGTGATGGATAGTAAACTAAATGACATCATAGACAGGTATGAGAAATACATAGAAAGGCACCCTTACAGGGAGTCTTCCAAGATTAGATTAGAGGTTTATAAAGACCTCAAACAAGCAAACAACAATTACAAAAAGAACAAAATAATTAAAAAATGAAAGGAATAGGAAAAGTAGATGACATTTCAGCAGCAAGTAGTGACTTAGTACTACCTGTAGGATTACAGGAAGATAAGCTTGCTAAAGAACTTGCAGAGCGCGCAGAAAAGATTCAACAAGATGTTGAGGATTATAACAAGAACCTTAACAAGATTGATAAGCAGTTTAAGAAAATTAAACTCTTGGGGGCACATGTTATTGTCCGCTTACAAAAGGAGGACTACGTTAGAAAAGACACAGGAAGCTCCTTCTTAGAGGGAACACAATCTTATAATAAGATTCCAATTACAACTGAAAGGGGAAACACAACAGAGATTGATAACCCACTTCCATACTACTTCACTGGTGTTATTTGTGCACTTGGAAACACAGTGACACAGACACCCGGATATGCAAACCTTAAGGTAGGAGATACTGTAAATCTTTCATGGTTTGATCTTCAGGCCCAGAGGTTCTATCTGGATAAGACTAAAGTAGATGTTATGGGTAACCAGTCTATTGAGTATCTCACGGAAAGCAGTAGTCTCTTCCCCAACTATGAGGGTTATTCAAAGGTTCATGTAGCAACAATAGAGAGTGTAAATGTTTAAGCAGATACTTGAAGGTTGGGGTAATAAGATCCTTGATGAATTTAACCTCTTGGATGAGGATACAAAAAGGATGGCAAGACAACGCCTTGAAGTATGCAATACATGTAAAGTGAGAATAAAGAATTCATGCAGTACAAAGAAACAGACAATACACAGAAAGACAGGACAACTTGTAGGGGGATGCGGATGCAACATAGCTGCAAAGACTCTATCCCCAAGCAGCGAGTGCCCTGCAGCAAAGTGGCCAGTATAATAAGTAAACCAGAGTATTCATGGGTGTGGAAAAAACACACTCATGAACTCATATACATTGAACATGGCTCACATAAAGATTGAGAGATTTAAGTATACACAACAAACTACAATAGGCAAGATATACTTAGGCGATAAGTATCACTGTTATTCGCTGGAAGACACACTACGTCCTCCCTTTATAAAAGTTTATGGTCATACTGCTATCCCTGCTGGTGTATATAGTTATGAGGTTACTTCTTCTCCGAGGTTTAAGAGAGACATGATACTCATATACAACACCACAGATAAGACACTGGAATCCCAAGGTATATCATTTTCAGGGCTCCGAATCCACGGAGGCAACAAGCACGAGCACTCACATGGATGCCTACTTGCGGCATACAACTACAACCCTGATGATGATGACGACAATATTGAGGAGACCACCATCCAAGGTACTGCTGAGAAAGCAATTACCAAGTGGGCTAATGAGCATGGTGGTTGTGGTACTATTGAGTTTGTGAACTTACCACAATTATGACAGGAGAACAACGAGAACAAGTAATTGATGCTATAAAAAATCCAAAACATAGTATCACCTATTTCTTATTAGATGAAACAGAAGAATTCAAGGTAATAGGTGTTCCAATGGCAGGTGTTTATGTAATTCCAAAGAGTGAAGTTGTTTACGAAGTTAACTTGGATCCTGATGAAACATGTGACCCACTATTGGGTATGAAGGTTACAGAAAAGTTTAGAGCAGAACTTAATGAACAATATAAACAAAGAGCAGCCCTTAAAAAAGAGTATGGATATGGAAAAGATAACAAATGGACAAGAACATTATGATACGATAATATCCAATAATATACGATAATGAGACTATGAGAACATTCAAATCAGTGGATAATTTCCACATAAACAATAGGGGAACAGCATATGTCATCAATCTTGATAATGATAAAACAGACTTTGAAGAATTACGAAAACTTAGAGCATCACAAACAGAGATACAGATAGATGAGAAAGTAGGGAAGATTGTTGGAATTGAGGTTCCAATGGTTAGGGGATGTACATCAATTATTCTTGGATAATGTTTTTTGACCTACAGAATGAAGAACCAGTAGTAACACCTGAAGGATTATATGTAGATGAATTCAAGGAAGTTTGGGATAGAGCAGAGACAAAAGATTTAGCCCATAACTTCTTCGCATACATATACCACACTGAGAATCTTAATTCCCAATATGCAAACCTTGATAAACAAGAGCGTGAAAAGGAATGTAAGAAAGATTATCTGAAGAAGGTTCCCTCATGGCCAGAGCCTAAATGGCTTAAAGCTGCAAGAACAAAGTATAGGAAGTTTCAAACCACTCCTGAGATACGTGCACTTGATGCTGGATTAGAACTTATGGACAAACTATCTACCCATTATAGGACCTTGGACTTTACTGACAGGGATGATAAGGGTAAGCTTGTTAATGATCCTAATCATGCTATGACTGCAATAGGGAAACTTGAAGCTACTGTTAAGAGTATGAAAAAGCTTAGGGTAGAGGTTGCCAAAGATATTGATCAACTTTCCCAAGAGACTTATGGAGATAAGGAACTAAACATGTTTGACAAAACAATATGATAGACCCAGCTGCTGCACATATTTGGAAGATTGAAGATCTTATATCAGAGATTCCTCAGGTACATCTTGAAAAAGAAGAAAAACTCTATGGTAAACTTTCTCCACAAGTATACCAAAATCCTGTTGCAAATCTGCAATGGGATTACTTGTTTTTCAAAGATTCAAGTATTTTTCAACCTGCAGCAGATGCCTATAGGAAATCCAAAGAAGCAGCAAGAGGTTCTAGTAGGAAAGCAACATATACTCCATACCTAAAAGGTACGCGCTCTTATAGAGAGTTCTGGAAGCAAGAACGTGAGAGGTGTATTCACGGATATGAGCCAGAAATTAATGGTAACCCTTGTGGTATCCGTATATCAGGTGAACACTACTTCTACCTCAACTTCTGCCCTATAGGTAGAGTTGGGATTGATGAGAACACTGGTCTTGAGACAGAAGTTGTTGACTTTCCAATGTTCTGTGCAATGGATTATTACTGGTTCTTAGAATTAGAAGCCAGAGAGAACCCTAAACGTTATAATCTCCCAGCTGAATATAGAGGGCATATCATTCTTGCTAAAGCAAGAAGGAAGGGATGGTCTTATAAGAATGCAGCAGGTGCAGTATGGAAATACAGCTTTGTCCCTAATTCTAAAGTCCTTATTGTTTCAGAGACTGGTGAAAAGTCTGCTGATACATTTGAAAAGTGCCTATCCTATATTGATTTCCTCACTGATTATACAGAGTTTGGTGGTCCTACTATATATAGAAATTACCAACCCAAAAAGGCAGGTGGGATTAAAGCAGGTGTTAAGGCTAAGAAGAGTGGTGCAGAAAGAGGTAGGAGATCTGTTATTGAAACAGTAACCCTCTTTAACAAGCCTCATTCAGCATCTGGTAAAGGTTGTGCAAGAGTAATATTTGAGGAAGCAGGAGAAGTAAAACGGCTTAAGGAAGCTTGGGCATTTACAGAACCAACCCTAAGGTCTGGAAAGTTCTTGAAAGGTATTGCAATTATCTTTGGAACTGGTGGTGACATGGATGGTGCTACTCAGGATTTTGCAGATATGTTCTATCAACCTACTAAGTACAAGCTGAAAGGTTACAAGAATATTTATGAGACAGGTGCTAAAGGACAATGTGGATTGTTCATTGCTGATATGTGGTTCAGGGAAGGTGCAACATTCACCAACCTGGATGGAGCATCTTATGATGCAGTGGATGCTAATGGAAACTCACGTCATTGGGTAGCAGAGATTGATCTCAATATTGAGAGAATAGCTTCAAAGGGAAAGGATAAGAAATCTTATAACACAGATCTTACACAGTATTGTAAAACTCCTTCAGAAGCATTCTTGGTACCAGAAGGGAATATCTTCCCTACTGCAGAACTCTATCAGCGCCTTTCACGTCTGACATCTAATAATGAATTCAGACTTCTTGGTACTGTTGGAGAATTGATAACTGTAAAAGGAGAAACCAAGTTTAAACCAGATTTAGAGGGAAAGCTTCAACCTATACAGAATTTTCCACTTAAGGAAACTGATGATCATGAAGGTGCTCTTGTCATCTACGAACATCCTATTGAAATTCATGGGCTTATTCCTAATGATGCATATATAGTTACCATTGACCCTATTGGCATAGATGCTGAAGGTGGACAGTCACTTGCATCAATATTAGTGCTAAAATCCTGTAATTACCCATTTGAAATGGGGCATGATGAAGTGGTAGCTGAATGGACAGGTAGACCAAAACTAGATCCTATGGACACCATTCATAATATACTCCTGAAACTATCAAGATACTATAATGCACAAGCTACACATGAGAATGATAGAGCTGGGAAAGCAGTAAGGGAATACTTCATTAAACATAATGAATTTCATCGCTTAATGAAACCACCTGCCTACCTCATAGGGCAGTTTATGGGAACATCAAGAACATTACAGAGACAGACAGGTCACTCTATGGGAGCTGAGAAGCTTAAAGAGATGGGTGAAATATATACTAATCAGTGGCTTAGGGAGGAGAGAAAGAATCCATATACAGGAGATACAGAAACCAACCTAGATCTTCTTTCTTCTAAGCCCCTTATTAAGGAACTTATACAATACAACCGGAAAGGTAACTTTGATAGGGTACTGAGCCTTATGGGAGGTATTATACAGATGAGAAATCATCATAAAGAATTTATTGAAAAGGCTAAAGACGTAGATCAGGTGATGGACTACTTCATTTCCAAGATGCCTGAGCATATAAGAAATCGTAAAAATGCTATATCGAAAACCAAAACAACAACTGAAGTTCACGAGCAAAAACAAACAATGGCGAGTGGACAGTATGAATTATCTGTGTAGTCAGGCAGACGAATTCTTCTATGCTAATTGGGAAACCATGTGGAAGAACTATCGTGCATATAATGCAGATTATGACCAAGATGACTTCCAGAAATTCTGTGACCCTTTGGGTTTAGATATAGGTACAGGTAAGGATTATGTACAAGCCTTTAACCATGTGCACAATAAGATTGATGTACTATCTGGTGAAGAGGAAAAGAGACCTTGGAATTACCATGTAGTGTCCTTAGCACCTAATACTACTAATAAGATTCTAAGGCAGAGAGAGGGTGATTATAGGAAATTCATTAATGCAGCTCTTAATAAGGAGGCACAACTTGCACAGCAAGAAGGTATGATGCAACTTCAAGGTGTACCACCTGAACAGCAGGAAGAAGCTAAGAAACAACTTGAGCAACAGATTCAGAAAGAGATGGAATTCATACTCACACCTGAACTTATAGAGCAGAAGTATGAATCATTTAAAACAGCTGAAGAACAAGCTCTTGAGAAGATAATGAAGAGGGCTACCATTAAGGAGCACCTTAAGCATAAGAAGACTCAATCATGGTTCAATAGTAATATTAGTGGCCTTGAATATGTAGGCGTTTGGATGAAGAATGGTAAACCACACCTTGAGGTAATCAATCCCTTAGGTGTTGCCTACCATAAGAGTCCTGAAGAACAATTCACACAAGATGGTGATTACGTAGTATACAAGCGAGAGATGACTACTGGAGATGTTCTTGATAATTATGGCCACCTGATGAAGAAGAAGGACCTTAAGCGCCTTGATGATTATTCAGGTAATGTCTATGGCTTAGATGCTAAACTATACTCAAAAGATGGCTATTCCCCCAGTCACTGGGAGAACATAAGATACAAATCTAACAACGATGGAACTCCTTCATCAGGAGATATATTACACAGTGGGCAATATGGACAATCTACAGGTTCACAAGATGACTACCATACTGTCTATACAGGCTTCTGGAAATCACAGCGTTTGATGGGCTTCATAACATGGTATGATGAATATCATAAGAAGCACACAGATATCGTAAGTGAGGAGTTTGAACTTCCAGATGAGCATAGAACAAGATCTGAAAAGCAATTTGGAGTTACTAAGAAGATCTATACTTGGGTAGAAGAGGGTTTGCAACATGAATTACAATGGGAATGGGCACCTGAAATATGGTGGGGAACCAGAATTAATGATGACATATTCTGCCAGATAGAACCATACCCATATGCTTATCAAACAACTAGCGATCCTTATGATGTAAAATTACCTATTTATGGTGCTGTCTTCTCTGCAGCTAATGCACCAATGATGAGTACAATGGGGAGGATGATGCCTTGGCAAAAACTCTACCTTGTGATTATGTCCAAGTTTCTCAAACTTATTGGATTAGATAAGGGACGCTTAACATTCCTGAATGTCTTGATGGTAGATAAGGATATTGGTGTAGAGATGGTGCAGAAGTATGCTGAAGACTCAGGAATCATACCCTACAATCCACTACAGAATAAGGAAACGGCTGGAATGATGAATACTCTTAAAGTTGCTGAATCTGTGGATATGTCTAATACAGACAAGATTGCACACTACGCTGAGATTCTTAGATTTGTAGAACAACAAATAGGGATGGCTGCGGGTATTGCACCACAAAGAGAAGCTAGGACAATTTCTAATACTAATGTATCAGATAACCTAAGGGATGTTGCACAATCAGCAGTAATCACTGAAACCAAGTTTGCACTTCATGATCTCCTTTGGGGAGAAGTACTTAATGGTTATCTGAAACTCCTTCAACAGGAAATAGTAGAAACAGATCCTGAATACCTGAGATACTGGCTATCGGATAGGGAACTATATACTATTAAGACAAGAGACTTAGACCTATCTGATATTGATATGGCAGCTATTCTTGAGGATAATGCTAAAACTCATAGAAACCTTGAAGCCCTCAAACAACAAGCACATGCAGTACTGCAGAATGAGGAAAGGGCACTTTCTAAACTTACACGCCTTATGCCTGCAGAATCCCTCACTGAATTCCGTGAATATGTAGATGATATAGAAGCACAGATCCAGAAGGATAAGCAAGCACTTGGTATGCAGCAAAGTCAGAGTCAGGAGAAAATGCAGCAACTACAGATTGATAATCGTGAGGATGAGCAACAACATGAGATTGAAAAGGAAAGAATGATAATTCAAGGGAAGCTTGAAGTAGAAAAAGTTAAGGCTGCACTCAATCAACAGGCACCTGATCACTCAGGTATTATTGCTAATGCACATTCTGATGCTGCCAAACTGACTATTGAAGATAAGAAGCTTGCACAGAAGGATAGGGAACTTGATGCTAAAGTAGGACAGGAAGAGAAGGATAGAGAAGTTGAAAGAGAGAAGATTCAGTCTCAAGAAAAAATTGCACGCATGAAGCCACCAAAACCTTCACCAAAAAAATAAACACTATGAAATACTTAACATTCAGGATCACTTCCTGATTGTTGTTCATAAACTTTGCAATGACTTTTCATACAACGGAATCCCAGAACAAGGACATACTCTCTACAATGATAGTACGTGCTCTCATTATTATAGCATTGATACTAGTAGGCAGACTTTGGATGGACAGATACAAGCCTATCAATACTCCTTCGGAAACTACATGGCATCCTATGATGCATATGGAACAGAACTCTACACAGAGTCTGATTCAGTATTCTGTCCACAATCTCCCACATCAATACACACACCTGAAATAGCACCGCACAAGTTACCGTACAAGTTACCGTACAACTATCTTGGTCAGGAAACTAAAAAATATCAAGTACAATGAGTATTCAAGAAATAAAAGCCCAACTTGAAAAATTTAAGAAAGGAGAACTTTCATCTACAGAAGTGAAATCCTTAGTAATAGCTGCAGATAAACTTCCTGATTTTGTATGGGATATGCCGGGAGCCAGAGATTTGCTAAAAGAATATGCTTATAAATTTGGTTCACAAACTGAGGCATCCGGTAAAGGATATTTACACAGTGAAGAAATAACTCCGTCTAAAGGGGGAGATTATAGTGGTAATGTCTTTGAAAAAGACCGGGATCTTCTGAAAAATTATCTTTATGGAGATACTCAGGGATTTAAACCATATGAAGGAGAAATATTTAATGTTCCAAATTCTCAGGATTATAAAGGAAGAACTTATGAAATGGCCAAGAGTGCCACACATACTGTTAAAAAGGATACTGCAACACCAGAGGGAATTTTAGGAGAAGTTGCTTGGGAAGATACTCCACTTTGGAAGGATTTCCTTGAAACAGCTGAAGGGAGTATAGAAGGGTTTTCTAAGCAAGATTCTATAAAATATACGAATGATATAAAACAGAAAGTCTATGATCATCTTAAAACTAAGCCATTTTTACCCTTTACACATACTTTAAGTACAGGTACTTTTGAAAATAACTCAACAGATGATATAGGAAGGTCTATGGGGTATTATTACTATGATAAGGATGGTAATGTAGTTAAAAAAGATCAGGATATATGGGATTTTGTTTCGGGTAAAAAAGGAAATGATTACGGAAAATATTGGGGAAATGCAGATATCACAATGGAAACTTTTACACAAGCTCAGGCAAGTCTTATGGATAAAGCAGGAAAAGGAGAAGGAACAGGGCCTTTTATACTTGCAAGAGATACTCCTACAAAGGGGTTTTATAAAAGAGGGGAATTAGATCCAAAACCAATTCCACAAACTTTTCCAACACTTCAAAATCCACAACAACAACCAGCACAATTTCAAGATGGTGGTGACATAAACTTAAACTTACCAAAACATCAACCATATAATGGTGTTATGTGGGGAGGGAATACACAACCTGTAGATTTTGGTAATCCACATGTAAACCTACAAATTACACAAGGTGGGATGAAGAAAGGACCTGTAGCTATAGGCGGGGAATTTACAGTACCTTATTTGAAGAATCACAAACTTGATGGAAGATATTTACATAATGCAGGAAGTTATGCATTTGATACTAACTATGATGTGAATAAGCGACTTAATGTTGGAGCGGGTATAGATTATAATGCAGGTACAGGATCATTAGGACCAAGAGGTAAAGTTAATTGGAAATTTCGAGATGGTGGTCTCTTATCTTCTTTTACAAATAGAGAAAAACGGGAGAAAAGATTGTATAACTCTGTAACACCTATTGGTTATGATGCTAAACATGCTCTTAATGAATACGTTCAAGGAAAACGATTACCATTTAAATGGGATGGAAAAGATACTCATTGGGATACTTTTCAAGATATGGAAAGATGGAAACATCCACAGACAGGAGAAATGGGATATTATGGGCAATATGCTAAGGATGCTTCTATGGATGCTTGGGGAATATATCTTAATCAGGGGCAGAAGAATAATACCTTTTCAAAGACTGCAACTAATACTTATAGGTTCAATAATGAGGATGACATTATAGATGATGTTGTAGAAAGAGGTGTTCTGAATTCACCTAACAATACAGACTACATCAAGGATTCTGCCACAGGTGGCTTTGTATTGAAGAACTATAGGGTAGATAAGGGTTTTGATAAAGAAAATCAACTCAACTACTTTGACTATAGTGATGAATATGACTTTGACATTCCTTTAGGAAAGACAACTGTCAAAGGAGAAAAACTTGCTGGGAGACCATTTGATATTAAGGGAAGAATTCATTACACTATGAATACAGATGGTACCTACGATTTTAACCCACCTCTTAAACCAAGTGCTGAAAAAAGAGCACACAGAAACATACCTATACGTCAAGATGGTGGGTTTATACCCAAAGCACAAAATGGAATAGGAACACTAACTTTTCCCGATATTGGAGGTTTTGGTCAAATAAAAGAACAAGTTGATGCATTAAAAGCAGGTACACTTCATCCTTCACAATATGAAGGATTAGTTCTGGGAATTAATAGTGTTCCAGATGCTATGTGGAACCTCCCCGGAGCCAGAGATGAACTAAAACATCAAGCATATAAATATGCAAGTAATCAGACAGCAGCAAAAAAGGGAGTATATAGAAGTCCCGTTAGAATGTCAACCAATGATTATAAACCCCATTTTCCAGGAGTTGGAAAATATACTGGGGCAGTTGGAGATTTAAAGACTGACGACTATGGCTTCCTTCCCAGTCCTAAGAAACACCCTTTATTTAATCCTGATGCAATTCCAAAGAGGGATCTATTAAAAAATTACATTTATGGAGACACAACTGGATTTAAACCTTATACAGGCCAACTATATAATATACCCGAGCAGGAAAACTATCAAGGAAGAACATATGAAATGCTTAATACGCCAGCCTCATATTATGAAGGTAAACCGGATACGTTAGATATACAACATTTGTATGATCTTGCATCAAGTTCTAAAGAAGCATTATGGAAAGAGAAACCTAAAAATATAGAGGAATTCAAAACAAGGGTGGGTAACTACCTCACCACACACCCTTACATGCCACTTGAAAGTACAAATACAACTGCTTCAAAAAGTGCAGATGATATTGGCGGCTATATGAATTATCTCCACTATGATCCAAAAGGGAATCTAACAACAACCACACAGGATATATGGGATTTTGGTGATGAGTATAAGGGTAATTATACAAAAAGACAAAACCTTAAAACAGACTTTGAAAAAGCACAAAGAGAGTTGATGGTAAAAGCTGGACAAGGAGAATACAATGGAATGAAGACTGGTCCCTTTGTACTTGCAAAACAAACTCCTACCAAAGGATTTTACACACAAAAAGAATATGAAGCACAGCTTCCTAAAATAAGTATAGGGGAAAGTATTCGTGCACAATTTCAAGATGGTGGATTTGTAAACAAAACTGGTTATACAAGAGGAACTCAAACAGCTAATAATCCTTACAATATTATTTCAAGTGGAAACATTGACAATACAAATACTGGTAAAACATTAGCAGTATATCCTGATGGGGACCCACCAATGATCATGAATCCGGGACAAAGACATATTTTCCCTAACTCTAAAAATGTTCTTGAAGTTCCTATTGCACAAGATGGATATCCATTACAATGGTCAAATAATCCTCAAACTAACTATGGATTAAAAAATTCAACTATTGAACCAACTAAGCAAGAAGTCTTTGATGAAACAATGGTGAGAAAGTTTATGACGGTTGACCCTAATAATCTATCCAGTGGTAGAGCAGAATATTTTCCAGTAGAAGCAATACAAGATGGACGCGGTCATGGATATGAATGGAGTTCTTCTGATTCTCCAAAATCATATCCTGTAACAAATCCAGCAAAAGAATATACTGAAACTACTAGTTTACCTTCTTGGCAGCAACCATCTTTTCATGAACTTTATAAGGCTGGTTTTATAAGTCCACAACCCCCAAGTATTCAAAATATATATAAAGACTGGATGCTAGCAGATAAGGATAGTTTTGCTGAAAATTTGATTGAATTTTTTGATCCTAGCGGAATAATGTCTTGGAATGATGCCAGAAGAGCATATAATTCTTGGAAAACATCTGGAAAAAAATACCCTACTGTAGACGCAGGAATTGATATGTTTGGGGCTATTCCTCTTCTTGGCAAACTGGGAAAGATAAAGTATATCAAAAATTTTAAAAATCCTATGCTTGCAAAGGGTATTAATTTGACGAAATCTAAGGCAAGATATTTTCCTTGGCAAAAAAGATTAAATCAGCTAGATGCACTTGAAGATATACATGAGGATAATGGGTTAAAAGGTTATGAAGAAATTCCCTTAAAACAAGATGGTGGCCCTATTCCAAAAGCACAAAATGGTTTAGGGATGAAGAATGATACTATTGATTACCAAAAGTTTAAGAATGCAATCTACATGACAGAAACAGATGGTAGACCACATGTTAAGAATCCTCAGTCTTCAGCTACTGGACAATATCAGATGTTGTATAATCAAATAAAAGATTATCCAGAAATGGAAGGGGTAACAAGAGATGATCTTGCAGGAGATACAGACTTGCAAAACAAGATGTTTAGAATGCAGTATGATGGTAAACTTAAAGGAATACCGGGATTAAAGAAAACAGCAGATGATTTATATGCAGAGTATAAACCACAAATTCCGGGATTTAACTTTACTAAAGATCAAATTGCAGCAATGGCTAACCTTTTGGGAAGACAGGGTACAAGAAATTATCTTGGTTATCATTTAAGAGATAAAAAACCTTTAGCAGAAGCTCTTCCTAATATCTATGGTCCTAATGCTAAACAAGCTAATAAAACACCTTCTCAGTATCTTGAAAAATATAACAAGAATATTTCTACACCAATACCAGAACCTAAACCTGAAATTCCATTGAACCCTAAATTCAGTAGTATACCTATGATGCAAGATGGTAGTAGTACTGGATATGGGATGCTAGATCCAAGATTTAGAGCATCTTCTTCAAGAGTACAAACTCCTGCTTTTGGTAATCAACCAAATGAGGATATACAGGTAGGAAAGAAGGCAGAGTGGATTGGAAATCAAATGCAAACTCGTGCTATTGAATTACCCAACGTTCACAACCTACCAAAAAGTACACAGGAAGATCTTGCTAAAAGAGCAACACATATCAAGTTTATGGATCCTCGTGCTAAAGGAGATGGGTATGATAACATCATGTATAACCCTGATTTGTTTGAAAACATGTCACCAGAAGAGAAAAGCAAGCTTGCAATGGTTGCTGCAGATGAAAAAACCAAGTATTATGATATCCAAAGACCTGGGAATAAGCAATTCCAAGATGGTGGTAGAAATGAATATGTGCCCACAAGACAAGATAGTATTGATGTATTACAACATCAGGCTTACTTAGATGAGAGAAGAAGTAAGCTTGGGTATAAAAGAACAGGACCAGTTCAAAGTTTTGACCCTGACACTATAAAGAAAAGGGAAGAGGCATGGAATAGAAACCCTAATGCTCAAGTTATACTTGCAAACCCTGACCAAAATAATAATTTTAAGCTTTCTCCAACAACACGCGCTAAGGTTCCTTTCTCCAATCCAATTGGTAATGCTACATTTTATCCTGAATTAGGAGAGCCAGGAACTGTAAACAAGGCTATAGGTACTGTTATACCAAAAGGTATGATTCCTTCAGGTATGCAACCATGGGGTAATATAAATATTGGAGAGAAGCGTGGAGACATTACAACAGCCCCTTATTTTGATCCCAAAGACTTTACACCAAAAGGAGCTGTTATTAAACCTGTAAAATATCCAGAGGTAACTGCACGTAGTCAACAACAGGATCCTGCAATATGGTCAATGAAACCAGAAGCAAGTGGATGGTCTATTGATAAGAGTCCAACAACAATGATGAAAACGCAAACGACTATTACTCCAACAAATAGACAAAGTGGGGGTCCCACAAAGCGGATATCAAAGCATAGTGGTAGAGAATTTGACTACTCAATATACTAAAATTTTAACAAAGGGCTATATGATACAAACCATATGTAATTAGCTCTGATTTAATCTAAAAACAATAACTAAATTTGCACACTGAACAATGGAACAAACAATTAACTTAGACGACAGTTTCCAGACTTTCACACCTCTTGAGGATCTTATACAAGAAAAAACTAAAGAGAAAGATGATAAGGAAACTATTGAGGAGCCGAAGGTAACTGTAGAAGAACCAGTTAAGGATGATGAAGACGCTACTTCAATAACCCTTGATGGTGACAACAAGTATAAGCCTTTAGAAGCTCTTGAAAATGAGGAGTCAGAAGAACCTGCATATGTAACGGAGGAAGATGAGGACGAAGAACCTACTTATCAAGAACCTGTTGCTGAAGAGCAGATGACTGATTATGTAGCAGGCATGATTGAATTAGGTCTCATACAGGCTCCAGAAGAGTTTGAATTTGATGGTAGTGAAGAGAAGCTTAATGAGCTGATTGACTATCACAAAGGCAGACAAACAGAACAAGTACAGACTGAATTTCTAAACTCAATCAATGATCCTGTCCTACAATCCATTATCAAGTTTGGCCTTGAAGATGGGAAGTATGGAGATCTCCAGAATTATATCTCTACTCATTCAGCCACTGCTAATCTTGATAGTATGGATTTCTCAGATGATAGAGTGGCTGAAAACTTTGTAACACAGTATTACAAGAATACTACCAATCTTCCTGATCATAAAGTTCAACAACTTGTTGAAGATGATAAGGATAATAGAGGGCTTGAAGATGTTGCAAAGGAATATGCTCAAAATGTCAAAGCACAGAATGCGGAGTATATAGGTGAAATGGAAAAGCAGGCTAAAGTACAACGCAAAGCAGAACAAGACTATCAGGCTAATTATAAGCAAAACTTCATGAAGAGTCTGAAAGATACTAATTATGCAGCAACTAAACAACAGGAAATACTAAATAGTTTCCAACATGTGCAGTTGCAGAATGGTGCTACAATGCCAGAGTACCAATATAAGACTCAGGCTATTCAAAGCAATCCTGAGCATTTCATTCAATTCCTAGACCTACTCGCTGGTTATGATCCTAAAACAGGGTTTACATTACCAGAAAATAAGAAAAGGGTTGAAAAGGATGAACAGAATGAAACAGTATTTAACAAACTAAAAAAGCGAACAGCTGGTGGTGGTAGAGTAGGACAGCAAGGTAATGCATATACTCCCCCAAGGAATCCAGTTGATTCACGAATATCAAAATTATAAAAATTCATAACAACCTATGATTGTAAATACGGGTGGGCTTAAGCTCACAACTATCACAGATGGTCTTGGTGGCAATACTTTTAATAGCACCCACCTAGTACGCACTTATGGTGTGGATAAGACCCACGACCTTTCAGCTAATGCTACTAATATGGCAGAGTTGTTCTCGGCTACTGATAAATATCAGGATAAGCCTTGGATTGCTATGACAGAAGCTAAAGGTAAAAAGATTTACTTGTCTAGTAACCAGTATTCATGGAAACTACGAGGACATCAAAAACAAAAAGCAAGGGTAGTTGCTGTTGTTGAGACAGGAACCACACATGGACTTGGTAAAGGAAACTTTGATGTAGTCTTAGATCTTCCTTGGTATAAGTATCCAGATGTACTTGTTGGACAGGATGAGGATTATCCAGTTGAAGTAGTAGGAGAACCTTCTCCATACTCTACTATTGGTTGGAAATATACTCTTCGTCTGCAGACAGACAACAATAACTTGACATTCCCAGATGCTCTTATCCAAGTTGGACAGGAATTCCATAAAAATGGAACTTCTATAGCTGATGAAATGAATCAGGACTATGGAACCATGCAGTTTAACAGTGTGTTTGAACTACGTTCACAAACTGGAAACGTTGCTGAAGAAGTAAATTTCAGTGATAAAGCATTGCGTGTAGACAAAAATTCTGGTAACAAAGTACAGAAACTTGCACATTGGCGAGTACCATTCTTGGATAACAAGGGTAAAACCTACTACAACTTTATGCCTATGGCTGAAGCTGAAGTATGGAATGGTATCTATGAAGATTGTGAGTGGGGTCTGCAATATGGACGTAAGAGTACAAGGGTAGGACCACAAGGTTACCTTAAGCGTACAGGTCCCGGATTTCGTGAGCAACAAGAAGATGGTAACGTCCTCTATCACAATGGAAACTTGACACTCGCTCGTTTAGATGATTGGATTTCAAGTATCTTCACTGGAAGGAAAGATGCAACACCTGCTAACAGGCGTTTGGTTCTCTCCACTGGTGAACAAGGAGCAATCATGTTCCACAACATGGTAGCATCTGATGCTTCACAATTCTTCACTACTGATAGTCATTATATCCGTGGTAAAGACTTCCGTCATATGTCCTATGGCTTACAGTTTACTCACTACGTGGGTAAGAATGGTTTAGACATCTCAGTTATGATTGATCCTTCAAAAGACAATCCTGATATGGCAAGGAAGACACATCCTCTCTATCCAGATAAGACAATTGATAGCTACAGAATGGATATCATTGACTTTGGATACACTGGTGATCAATCTAAAGCAGGCATGGATAATATTTCTATGGTCTGTGAAGAATTTGCTGATTACTACTTCTGTAGTACTGGTAAATGGGATCCTAAATCAGGAATGCCTATCAACGATGGTTCACCGGGATTAGCTGGTGGTGTTGGTGGATATGGTATCAAAGTTGAGAAATCCTTTGGTCTTATGGTAAGAGACATTACCCGTTGTGGTGCTGTAATCTTGCAATACGATAATTAAGATAAACAACAACCTCCCTCTGGCTTCTTAAGAACAAGCTGGAGGGAGTTTTTACAAAAAAACAAAAGAATGACTGCTAAAGCAATTATTATGCCTGTGCCCGGTAGACAACCAGTTACTAGGTATGACAGAATCACTGATCGTCAGAAAGGAAATGATGGACAGTTTTATGAATCAAGTGTACAAGAAAGAAACCTTACACGCGCCCCCGGCACTCGCGTAACCTTATGTGCTAACCCATCTACTTCTCGTGGTGGTGCTCTAAACACTGGATTAGACATACTTATTGATAATCCATATCTTGAAGGAGACCCTACTTATACAAAGGATAAGAAACAACCTAAATGGAGAGATAGACAATGGGGGGAAGTATTCAGTGGAAAGGAACAAGTTCTTAGACAACATGTTCTTGAATATAAACATAACCGTCTTTATGGTTATTACACCAATCAGACAGATCCTATGGGATATAGGAGAGTTCTTAAAGGTGATGCTGTTGACAGTGTTCCATATTTCCAGAGAGCAGAAGCTCAAATGGAAATGAATGATGGAGCTACAGTTCTGAATATGCAGAATCCACAGCATGAAATCCTCTACTACATTGCTATTGCAAGAGATGACATTGCTAATTCCTATCAGGAAATTGCAGTAACACCAAAAGCAAAGTGGTATATTACAAGGGAAGAAGAAGAAGCTGAAGTTAAACAGCAGAAAAAACAAGCAATGAATCAGGCTATTTCACGTCTGGAGAAGATTAATGATCTTGGTGATGATACTATTATCAAATTTGTGAAAGCAATCAATGATCCACATTTCCAGAATGTTAAGACAATAGCACGCACAGCCGCATATAACCTCTTAGATAGCTTTATACGAAAAGGTAAACAGCAAATTAGTGAGTTCAATCATGCATATAATACATATAGCAAGACAGAAACAAGACCTACTTTTGAAGCAAGAGCACAGTTACATGACTACTTGCAGTATAGTATAATCTATAACAGAGGTGCAGAGTTTACATGGGTTCCTCCTATGAGAGAAGATGGCTCCACACCAGATGTAGTCACTTGGAATAGATTTGATGAAATCCTTGATTTCCTTTCAAATCCAAAATACCAACCAGAGCAAAAAGATCTGGAAGACCAGTTAAAGGCAAAGCTTAGATTATGACCATAAAAGAAATGCACTATGAATTAGAGCAGGAAATTAACAAGATATCATCTGAAGACAGACCTGATATCTTACCTGCACAGAAAGATTCATACATTCAACGTGCAATTCAAATATGGTTAAAGTCAAGATACGGAGTCCACAAAGAACGTGGATTTGAAACTGATCAAGAGCGTGTTTCCAATCTCTCAAAATTACACATAAAGAGTCCTGAACTCCAGACTGTGATAGTACCTACTTCACCAGCTACTGGAATATATGAAGTAGAACTCACTACAACTACTAACCTTTTACATGAGTATCTCTTTCTTACAAGGGTAAGAGCAGAGATTAAAAGTGGAAGCTGCACTAAGACTACTGATAATCTGAAGCCTATTCAGACTGATGATAACTTCAATAGTTATACAAAACCCTCTCTCAAGTGGTCAAGAGTGCCAGTAAGGTTTGGCAGAAGCTCACAAACAGCTACTGCGGACTCACTGTATTTTGAAACTAACTCACAATTTAGCGTTGAAAAGGTTTGGGTAGATTATATCAAGAAACCTACAGTAGTATATAGTGATGGTTACACACACATCAATGGACAACTCACAAGTTCAGGAACTCAATTTGGAAATAACACAGTAGACTGTGATATAGATGAAGCCTTTCATCATGAAATAATATCCTTGGCAGCACAAGAGATCAGAAGTGATCTTACTGATGTAAAAGGAACACAATTAAAACAAATTCGTACACAATTAGATTTTTAATATGAACAATCAAAAAGTTCGCGTAGACAAAATCCTCGTAGCTAAAGATGATGCAGCCTTGGCAACTGGTGGTACAGCGTTAGTAGACACTACTAACAATGACATTAACCTTGCTGATGGACAATTAGGAGTATTTGATGCTGTTACTGATGTAGCACTATCTCCCGGTGACACTTTCGCTGATTTCCCAGTAATTTATATTGCTCAGGGAACAAGCACTTCAAGTGATCTTGGACAAACACCTAATAATCCCTTGCCTTTACGGCCTGTAGAACGCAGTCAGGATATTGATGGAGCACTTATTACCGCTTGGACGGGAGTCTCCTACACCGCACCTACTTGCTCATCTTGGACCTTAGGGGCCGTGAATGGAGCAGCAGGTGAAATTACAGTAGCAGATGAAACTCGCTACCAACTAACAATTGCCGCACAAGGCAGACGCACATTCATGCTTAATGGTAGGAACAAAACTGCTGTATATCCTGAGTTTACTACTCCTGATTATAGTGTTGATGGGCCTACAACTGAAGTTCTCCAACGCGATGACTTAGTACAGAATCTTGCTTACTGGATCAATAGAGATTCAACAGTATGGTCAGGTACACGCCAGGGTGGTGGAAACTATATGGCAATTGCTATTGACAGTACAAATTTAACATTGAGTGCAGGTGTCACCTTAGCCGCAGCTACTTCTGGAGCAACCATTACAATTGGTTATGATGAAACTGGTGCAGCTATTACTAAGACACTTACTGCTGCTGAAGCTGCTGCAATTACTTCTGCAATTTCAAATCATACTGATTTAGCTTCAACTTCTGACATTGTACCATTTATGATTAAAGCATATGATGCTGGTACTGATGCTGCTACTGCAGTTACAGCAGGCACAGCCGCTGTTGCAGGAGTTACTGCAAATGCTGATGTAATCCTTGTGATTGCAATTGATCAAGCTACTGCCTTCTTTGATAGAATCCCACAAGTTAAGACTACTCTTAACTTAGGACTATCAGCTGGCTTTTCAAGTACAACTGCACTTACACGACAAACTCGTGCAGGTGAGGGAATTGGAACTGGAAGACAAACAGCACTCTTTTATGAGAGTTCTGATGAATTGAGAAAATTTGATAATTCTCAAGCTCCCGGATCTTATGTATATTCTTATACTTCTCCTGTAGACAGTACTGCAACCTACGATACTTACACAATTTTCAGCGGACTTAAAACCACTGCTAGTAATGGACTCCCAAGTGAGGATCAATTTTCTACTTATGTAGCAATTGAACCCGGAGATACTGCTACTACAGCTGATTTTGAAGCCTTAATGAATGTATGGTTGGCTTCTTGCCCACGAGCATTTAGCGCTGTAACCTTATAAATAACATAATCATGACACAAGACGTAAAAGTTGCAAAAGCAATCTACGTACTATCTGATGGTACTGCTGCTGGTGATATTTCATTAGCAGAGACTACTTCAATACCTGCTGGTGCAATTATTGTTGGAGTTTCAAGTAATGAAGTTAGTGCAGTAGGTGGTGCAGATAACGTTGATATTAAAGTTGGCTCTCAAGTAATCTGTACAGACATTGATCTTACAGGTGCTGATTCAGGAGTAAGTACAGGACCGGGAACTCTTGTTCCTTTGGTTATTACAACTGCTGCTGATATTCAACTTGATAATGAAGGAAGTACTCTGACAGGCGCAAGCGCTGAATGGGAAATCTTTGTACATTATCTATTAGGGTAATTAAAATTACATAAACAATCTTAAAAGGCAAGTAGGCCCATTGCTTGCTTGCCCTTTTTAGTTTAAACACATATAATAATGGCAAAAACAAAATATCTTGATAACAGGTTGCTTGTTGGAGGTGGAGTTAGCAAACTAGGTTTGGATAATTCTTTTAACCTTAAAACATACATTCTGGATGTCGTAAATGATACAGATGGTTTGGGTAATACATTTGCATTAGCAGATGGTACTGCCGCTGCCCCCTCGTTGTTCTTTGATAGTGATGTCGATACTGGACTATTCCTTTCCTCTACAGGTACACTTGGATTAGCAATTGCAGGCACTTCATTAGCAACCTTAAACGCTAATAGTTTTACAGTTGCAGGTGGAGTTAAATCCACAGATGCTACTGCAGGTATTGGATATGCAACAGGCGCTGGAAGTACTGTAACACAAATTACATCTATTACAACTGGTGTGACAATCAATGCTGCCGCAGGAGAAATCAAGACTGTTGCTTCAACTTTAGCTGAAAATGCAGAAGCAACCTTCACAGTTACTAATTCTGCTGTTGGTTTACAGGATACTATAGTACTTTCAATGCAATCAACATCATCTGCAGGACTTCCTGTGCTATATGTTTCCGCAGTCGCTGTTGGAAGCTTTGATGTTACCATTTCCAATTTAGCTGCTGCCGCTCTTGATAACACACTGACAATGAACTTTGCAGTTATCAAAGGTGCGAAAGCATAATGGAAATTACCAAACAACAAATTCTTGAGCGCAAAGCTCTTGCTGAAAATTCAAGAGACAAAGCTCACTCAGAATACTTCCAATCTATTGGGATTATCAATGATTGTAACCATTGGTTAAAGATCATTGATACCCCTGTAGTGGAAGATGAACCCACAGAAACTGACACACAATGATTATACTAACATTAACACAGTTTAATGATGATGGGAATGGACTAATATTTTCTAATGTAAAACTTGATAATGGTACTGTTGATGTTAATGGTACTTCCGATGGATTTATATTAGATAAAGATGGAGATACAACCTTATCTGCAAATACTGATGATGTCATTGATGTCAAAGTTGCAGGTAGTATAGACTTTAAATTTGCTGTTAATGATTTTCAAGTTCAGGCAAGTTCTAAGATCTCAGGAGCAAACTCCACTACAGCCCCATTTCTAACAACAACAGTTCCACAAGCCCTTTCAGGAGCAGGAGCACTTAATGTAACATCTTACCTCACCCAGTGGACAACAACTGGTGCTGATGCAGGAACACTTGCAGATGGTAATGATATAGGACAATTGAAAAAGATTGTCTTTGTAGTTGATGGTGGAAATGGAACTCTCACCCCTGCTAATTTTAACACATACTCTACAGTCACTTTTTATGATGTAGGAGATTATGTGATTCTTATGTGGTTAGGTAGTGAGTGGTATTATATAGAAAGAGGTAACATGGCCACAGGAGATGCAGGCCCAACAGTAGCATAATGAGTAGATTTACAGAACATACAAGTATAGGTCCTATAAATAGTGAGCAGATTGCTCAACAGACTAAGACAGGAGTAAATAGACGAGCACATCAGGGTAAAGATGAAACGGTTACTGTTGTTGGCGCAAGTGCTACTTCAGTTTCTCTTATTGGAGAAAATCTAACAAGAAGCGCAATCATGTTTGAAAACAGTGATAGTGCAAGATGTTATGTACTTCTTGGTGGTGGAACAGCTACTACTGCTAACTATTCCTTTTCTTTAGCACAATATGGTAATAAGACCATAGATAATTACAAAGGACCTGTGAGTGCTATTTGGGCATCTGCAAATGCTGGTAATGCACTCGTTACAGAAATTCATGCATAATGTCAAAACTTAATCTCACAGTAAGAAATTCAGCTGATTGCAATTCTCTGAAGATTTGGAATTGTACTGATTATTGTAGGCTGGAGTATGACATAGAATATATTTCACCACAGGTAAAGGACATTACAGACGTAGGCCCTGATGCTGATGGTAGAGGAGAAATACAAGTTACAGCTAATACAGCTAATACTACTTCTAACTTCACTTTTGCAAGTACAGATTATGAGTGGACATATACTGATCATGACGGTACACCAACAACACTTACTGGTGCAACCACAACTCTTACTAATGTAAAGAAGAATGGTACAACTGTTGTAAAGTTAACGTTTTCACCTTCAGGTGGAACTCTTACTACAGCAAGTATGAATTTTCTGATCACGACTTACTCTAATGGTGAACTTTTTGACTATTGGGTACCTAATACAGACATCACAGTAGATGATGCCCCAGAAGCTACATTCACAAGTGATGTTCTCACAATGCATAATATCTATAATATAGCAAATGAAGAATACTATCTATATACACTGGATACAGCTAACACTCAAAGTACACCTTATGCAGTGACATATGATATGTCTACAACATCTGCACCCGGATTATCAAGTGACCCGCTTACCACAAGTACACAATTCTTCAAATTCAGGTATGACTATGCATACCTTGGAAGTGGTACTGTAAATAGTACAATTGCATTTCTGTTTACACAAACAGATTGTTCTGAAGAACTTGTAGAAGCAGAAATTGCAACAATACAATACCATATAGAAGATCCCTCAGGGACAAGTGATACTATTGATATCACAGTAGCAGACTTTACTGATGAAGTAAACCCTGTTATCATAGACTTTGATTCTACATCAAATAACTATACCTTCACAAACATTGGAAGTTTAGATGATGGTATGTGGAAAATAACAGCCACAGTGACAACCTCACAAAGTGGTAATACTCTCTCTTTTATAGCCTATGTTGAAAAACCAATTGTCTGTACTATAGATTGTAAGATTGCCAGATTGATGCATGATGTGATTAGTGAGAATTGTAAATGTGAGGATTGGTGTAATTCAAAAACATGGCGATTAATAACTGCAGACACGTTGCTAAGAGCAGCATTAAGAGCTGCAGGTTGTAATAAAACAACTGAATTCAATAATATACTTGCCAAGGTTGAAGACCTAATGGCAAACACAGACTGTAAAAATTGTTAAACTATGGGATGCTTATGCGGACAAAATGACTTAACATGTTTAGATACCACTGTCCCCGGTGGTCCAACTGGACCACAAGGCCCAACTGGTAATGCTGGAACCGCAGGTCCTGCAGGTCCACAAGGCCCAACAGGCGCTGATGGTGCAGATGGGCAAGATGGTGCCAACATATTAGAACTTGGTATTGGGGAATTCCTAATGGCTAATGATACAAAACAAGTTCCTCTTGCAAACGGTACTGGAAATGCTTTTGCAATAGATTGGTCTACAATAACATCTGTAGATGCAATGTCACAACAAGATGATGTACTACGTGTGAAGGTTGGATGGGTATTTGATAACGCAGGTAGTTCTTGTCAGGAGCTTAAAGCATATGTATATGCTGTAGAAGATTTACCAAGTACTACTGAAGTTCTTATTGCACAATGGGACATGCAATGTCTGCAAACAACAAGAAACTACTGTAATCTTGACATAGAATTATATAAGAGGGGGACAGGACAAACGACTGGTGCACTCATTCATGGGTATAGAAATTCTAGTACAAGTGGAGGAGCAGGCAGTATCAATATAACTGATGACATCTTTTATAGACAATCTCATGGAGATGCACTTGTTTCTATTGATTGGCCAGTAACACACAAAATAAAAGTATACTTTGAAACATCCTCTACTGCTTTTGGAAATTTGAAAGGAAAACTACTTTACGCAGAACACATTAAACGAGCACAATAATGATTGCAGGTACAACACAACAAGCATACACAACAGGTGGTAATATAGAATTAATTCCCGGAGGAATTAATGTACTTACTGGTACACAAACACTGGTAAGCAATCTTACCCTGATTATTGATGCTGGTCTTACTCCTGTTCATGGAATGACTATTCCTATCCTCTCTACAGGAAATGTATCACTAGGAGGATTTACTTATAGTTTTATGGGCACTACAATCAGCCAGCAAGTAATAGACTCAACCTTTCTTGCCTTCGCAGTCTATGATGCTAATGCTGGATCTTGGCATGTCAGTGTAGCGTCTAACATTGATACTAGTACTATTGAGGAAGAGATGATTGAAGACAATGCAATCACTCTTGCAAAACTTGCACATCTTACTGCAGGTTCAATGTACTACATGAATGCCTCTGGTGTTCCTACAGAACTTGCAGCTGGTACTTCAGGACAAATGCTGGTAATGAATGCAACTCCAATTCCTGTGTGGGTGAGTATGTCAGGAGATGGTACAATTTCTGCTGTAGGTGCTTTAACACTTTCAAGTACAGCTATAACTGGTAAGACAGCAATAACTTCTACTCAAGCTACAGATACAGTATTAGTTTCTGACACCTCAGATTCTGGTAACTTAAAAGAAGTGGCTCTTGCAAATCTTGTAGGATCACGTACTCTTAATACTTCAGGCACAACAGCTGGTACACCAGCTTCAACAACTGAAACAGATCTTGTATCTTACACGATGCCAGCAGATACTATAAACACTGATGGTCAATGTATTTACATTAAAGCATATGGTGACACAGGTGCTACAGCTAATACTAAAACACTTAAATTGTATATTGGAGCAACAGCTCAAGGACAAAATTCTGGTATTACAGCACCAAATAATTTACCTTGGACATGTGAAGTATGGTTGATTAGAACAGGTTCTGCTGCTCAAAAAGGATATGTTAAATGGACTTTTGAAGGAGGGGCTGGAGCTGAAGATACAGAAATTGATCTTTTCACAGATACTGAAGATTTCACAGCAGATATGGTTTTAAAAATCACTGGTACTAATGGTACTGCAGCTGCTAATGACATTGTCTTTGAAGGCTGGAGTGTTGTAAAAGAATCATAATGATTTGTTTAGACTGTTACATAACCAATTTGCAATTTGATGCCTGTGCCTTAGGAGATAGAGCAAATACTATTGTAAACCTCATGAAAGTGGGTGCTGACTATGACTGTTGTCTTATAGAAGCTGCTCTCTTACAGGTTATGGTATCTCGTATGGCATGTGTAGATCCTGAACATCTTGCTACTGAATGTCTGACTGAAGATGAAATTTGTGATATCATGGCTTATATGTATGAACTTGCTAAAAGACCTTGTACCTAATGAAATATACTGACCTACCAAATCCAAAAGATGTTGATGGTCAAGCATATTACATTACTTCACCTCCCAACAGAGCAGGCTTCCATTATAGTGATGGTAAGAAATGGAAGAAGTTTGAAGAGGCTAAACTTAACTTGGATACCAAACTGGTTAAGTTTACAGATGGAAGACTGAAGCAGAGACAGGTTAAACTTAATATTGATGATGTCACAAGAGAAGCTCTTAGGACAATCTTTATGCCAAATAAGGACATATATCTTGGTGACCTGCTCACCAATAATTCATACACTGAAGGAAACCAATTTTCATGGATACGCATACAATCATCAGAGACATTAACTATACCACAGAGACGGTTAATGGTAGTACAAGGGACGATGCTGATAGAGGGGACACTGATACTCAAAGGAGAACTAGCAACACTATAATGGAACAGTTTATCATATTATTAAAGGGAATATTACCCAATACAGCTATACAAAAAGCACTATTCAGTATAGACATATTTTCACTATGTATGCTCTTCATGGCATTCACAATATCAAACATGGACTTCTGGTTAAAAGAATATATTCTCTTCATGACTGCGATATCTATTACAGTAGGCACAGCAGTAAAAATTTATAACTTCTTTACAAGTAATGATGAAAATAAGAAAATATAATGGAGGGCCTGAAAAAGTACTGGTTCTTGGTAACTTTCATCCTTGGACTAGCATTTAATGCTGGAAAATTCTATGGTGAATACATACAAAGTGAAAAACTCAATGAAAAGTTATCTGAAAAGACTGAGCATTATCTTACTGAGCTTATCATTCTTAGGGCAGAGTGTTACTGATACTACTAAGATTGTACAAGGTGGATACATTAAGACACTTGTCAATGATGTATGTGTTGATTCCATTAGTGTAAAGCGCAAAGTAGAACAAATTCAACAACTTCCCACCTACGATATACGTTATCAAGAATACCAAAAGATATATAAGTTACCTATTAAACCAGACTGTTAATGGCTCAGATTAAGACTAAAGGAAGATTACCTGCCTCAGTAGACACCCCAGCTGCTGGATATGGTACTATCTTCTATGACACTGCTCTAAAGAGTTATTGTCAAATAGATGAAGATGGCACTATCACCGCACTTAATGCAAGTGCTACAGGGTTGTCTGATATTGTTGATGATGTTACCCCCCAACTTGGTGGTGATCTAGACCTTAATGGTAAGGGGCTAGACTTTCCCACTACAGCAAACATCTCTGATTGTTTGGATGAAGACACTATGTCTTCTGATAGTGCTACAGCTCTTGCTACCCAACAAAGTATCAAAGCTTATGTGGACACTAATGCTGGAATATCAGATGTAGTAGATGATACCACTCCACAATTAGGGGGAGACTTGGATCTTAATGGAAACAATATTGACTTCCCTAGTACTGCTAATATATCTGACTGTTTAGATGAAGATGATATGTCTTCAGACTCCTCAACATCTCTTGCCACTCAACAGAGTATTAAGGCTTATACAGATACTGAAGTTACTAATAAGACAGAATCTTTTGTTATAGCTTGTTCTGATGAGACTACAGCGCTTACTACAGGCACAGCTAAGGTAACATTTAGAATGCCATATGCATTCACAGTGACAGCAGTAAGAGCATCACTTACAGGCGCAGGAAGTACTTCTGGTACTACAACTATTGACATTAATGAGACAGGGACAACAATATTATCTACTAAACTTACTATTGATAATACAGAAAAAACTTCAACAACCGCTGCTACGGCTGCTGTAATAAGTGATAGTGCTCTCGCAAATGATGCAGAAATCACTATAGATATAGATGCTATCTCGGGAGGGGCAGATGAAACAGGTCTTAAAGTTTATATAATTGGACACCAATGAGTTTTATAATAGACCCTTATAGGTTTGCAGCAGCTAGTAGCTATACAACAGACTATTCTTTTGATGCTGATGGTAGCAATGAACACCTAAGAGATACAGCATCTTCATTATCGCTTACATCTAACAACTTCTCTGGAAGTGTTTGGATATATTGTGACACAATCACCGCTGATCATGTTATAATGTCATGTGGTTCTGTTGGTAATAATCCTGGGTGGGCATTCTTAATAGATAGTGGAGGAACTCTCAAACTACAAATGAGAGACTCTACAGGAACTAACTGGAAGCAGGGAACTAAAAGTGGAATATCTACTGGTACTTGGTATCATGTCATGTTCACTTTTGATGAAAGTTCAACAACAGGTATTAATGTTTACATAAACAATTCAGTAGGTACAGCAGGTAATCCAACAGGACAAAATGGAGATTATACTTCCACACAAGATGGTGCTGTTGGTTGTCATTATAATGGAGGTACAGCAGGTAAATTCTTTGA
>Ga0208299_1000069_pt1 | contig 97788 bp, 146 predicted proteins | sample 15_taG_FD_184089 | JGI IMG/M metagenome (GOLD analysis project Ga0208299, IMG submission 184089) | Marine viral communities from the Subarctic Pacific Ocean - 15_ETSP_OMZ_AT15312 metaG (SPAdes) (version 2) | ecosystem: Environmental > Aquatic > Marine > Oceanic | place: Pacific Ocean... | reverse complement strand
TTCACGCCGCGGTCATGTGCAGAGACAGAGACCGTACCAGCAACGGATAGGACCCCCTGAACGGCAGCTGTTACGGCAGCCCCGATCACCACAGTGCGGAGGGCAGAGGTAACCATTGCCGTTCGCTCGAGCTTGGCTACCGCCTGTGTCGCCTTCCTAGAACTCAAGACATGCATTCCCGCCGTGCCCTGATTGACGCTGATCTCTCCCTCAGCCACCTTGTGCACGTGTGAGAGACGCTGTCCCCAGCCACGAAGACCCGTGCGAGGGACGTCCTGGGGCATTCCCGAATAGATGGCATCTCTGAATCGTCCGTATTCCGCCGCGGAGTCCATGCTTGCGGCCTGCCAGTGTTTGTTGGCAACGACCAGGTCTCCGCCCACATACCATTCATTCACGTGTCGGGCGAACTTGTCAAAGCCCTTTGACTTGCCTCGAAGCCACCCACCCGGTCCGCTATTGTCGAGTATGGGTCCTCGTCCACTGGCATAGTTGCCCATGATGTCGGCGCCAGTATGCGGAGCGATGTCAGGCATGAAGCCCCACTGAGTGACGGCGTTGAAGACCTTGTTTCGCTTCGTCATTCCACCCGGACGAGCGGCATTTCTTCTGCGGGTGTAAGCTGTGCCAGGAAATAGGGACATCTCCATCCCGAATGCCCGCAGCGGTGGGTTCGCTAGAGTCATCCCGATCAGTGCCATCTGGCCAAGAGATCCAACAAGAGTCCGAGCGCCAATGGTTTCGCCAGAGGCAGTCTGCCAGGTAGGAGCCGAGTATCCTCGATCGGATTCAGGTGTTGGGGCAATGGGTTCCATCAACATGCTTAGCCTCCCAACGCCATAGCCATCGCCAGACGATCAGAGGCGATGTGAGTGGGCGCCAACTTAGGCTTAGAGAGCATAGAAAGCGTATCGTCGATATCTGAGTAGACCGCAGCCGCCAGCCCAGCTCCTGCTGCAATTACGGCTGCTCTTCCTATGTTGGCGCTCATGAGTCCCTTGGGCATCTTGAGGTCTCCGAGTCGGTCGACCAGACCAATCGCCGCTCCTCCTATCGCTGCCCCGACACCTGCCTTCTTAGCAGCCTCCTCAGCTACATCCTTGGCAGCACCAGCAGCCGCAGCTTGGGGAGAGTACTTGCCGGGGAGGCCGCCGCCACGTGCTACGGCAGCCAGTGCCTCGTCATCTGAGAGATATCTCCTGGTCTGCGCAGCAGCAGCCTGCACTCTACGAGCGATCAGTAGCTGAGCCCCTCGATTGAGTCTTTCTGGAGTCAGCTTGTCCATCTCACGGTGGATACTGGCGCCGAGCGCAGCATCAAACCCGGCTCCATGGGCAGAACCCCCTGGCGATAGACGCTGGAGGCCGGTACTGTCAACGAGATTCCCAGAATGGATGTCCTTGCCACCAGTGATCAGATAGGAGTCAGCCATAGATCTAGTGCCAGTACTCAGGCTGATACTGGGATCTGAATTGCTTCCCCACTCGATACCGGAGTTGTGGGGATCGATGCCCAGGTTGTGCAGGACCTGTTCTACTCTTGGCTTGATCTCAGCATTGAAAGCCGCGCTCACATCGCCACTAAACCCAGTGCCGGTGTCGAATTTGGTGTCGGGGTTCAGGTAGTTCATGAGCTGAACCGTGGGGTGATTGTCCTGGTGATGCATCAGGTCGATCCACCCCATCTTGTTCGCAACTTCATCTCCGAATACGTCTCTTATGACAGGCCTATCCGCCACGATGATGTTAGATCCAAAAGCAGTCTGTTTCTGGCGCGCATTTCCTTTGCTATCATCGGTACCCATCAGCCATCCGCCCAGCGTGTCAATCTTTGATTGGTCTAGTTTGACCTCTGCATTCACTTGCTCAGCGAGTCCTTTTGCGACACCAGCTATACCGGACGCCTCAAAACCGTCAGTCATGACGGTCTCCATAGCATCAGCAATCATCCCTGCAGCCGGCACGTTCTTGAGTCCCCTGGCTATACCCAGGGTCTCCGTTATGTCTGCCCCGCCCGCATGGGCTGCTTTGAGCAAACTGTTCATCTGACTGGTATCGACCGGGAGCGCCCACGATACTCCGCGGAACTGACCGTTAGCCGTCTTCTTCGAAATACCTAGCTGCAAACCGATCTTCGTTTCCTTGTCCTTAGGACCATAGGAAAGAAACTCGGTATCTAGACTGATCGGGGTGTTGTCCATCAGGTCCCATCCCCAGCAGCATCAGGATCCGGATCGGCAGAAGTGACACCCAGGACAGGAACATTCACCGTCCGCTCGATAGGAGTGACCTGCTCCCGCAACCTCTGAATCCGTTCGGCTTCACTACCGACAGCCCCACGGTTGAAGCGACTGGAACGGTCCAAGCTCAGAGCTTTGACTGCCCGGGCCTTTGAAGCCGTGATTTTCTCGATGGTATCGATGGCTGGATTCACTGTAGGGATGTCCGTGACCCCGAACTTTCCTTGCTCCTGGATGTCGTACATCTCACCCTTGATCCGCACACACTTGTGCAGACGTTGGGTCAGGAGTTCCTGACGTATGACGTCGATGATCGTCATGGCGTCTACGCCCGAGATCCTCACCTCATCGGCGTCATCAGCATCGGTGAACAGGTCCATGACCAGCGAATCAAAGACATGCTTGGAAGCCCCCAGTTCGATTACGCAGGGCTTGCCCTCAAGGACCGAATCGGGAATGCCAGACTGCTTGAGCTCACACTCGTTGACATAGAAGCAAGCAGACCCCTTGCAGTTCATCACGACGTTAGAGCCCAGAGCGTGCTTCAACGACCCGGAACGACGTCGATAGGACTCTTCCATCTCCTCAGTGATCAGCTCTTTGTCCTCGGTAGAGGCGATCTGGTTCAGGAGGACCAGGTGGTCGGGAGGGGTGCTCATCCGACCCAAGACTTGGGCGGCATTGAGCAGGTCGACCAGTGCTGATTCCTTGCGGAGAGTGACGAACTTCTCGGTCTCGTACATAGGTGCCTCCCACCTCAGAATATAGGTGTGAGAATTCTCGTAGCCTATGAGGGAAAAGCGGGCAAAAAGATAGGACGGATTGGGTCATCCGCCCTACACCAAGTGGAGAAGTCCGGCCAACAGGGTTGATGGCCATACGTCTATGATACTCGATACTGCCGCAGGATACTAGGCACTTATCGATTCACCGCCAACTATCTTGCCGCTCGAAGGGTTGTATAGCCCATCCATCAAGGACTCCATCACCTTTGCATTCTCTGTCTTACGGGCGATCACGGCATGTCTGCGAGAGATGAACGGGATCGCCGCCTCGATGACGCCGACTTCGTCCGTAATGATACAGTCACCGTCGTCAGCAACCCTGGTATACGACCAGTCGCCGTCATACGCTATCTGCAGAGACTGCCCCCCCGAACGCACCGTAGCAGGCACGTCGACCGTGGCACTACCCACATTCATGGCAGACCACATGACGTTCCGCAACTCCCACCTGACCTCATAACTCAAATCGGCACACAGATCGGCGACAGCGACCGCTGACTCGTGGGAAGCCTGGACGAACATCTCTTTGGTCCTTATGTAGGCATGTACAAGGAGGACCCGAGACCTGCAAAGCGATGGGCTATGCAGAAGAATCGGGTCTCTACGAGATGGGCGGACACCTGAACTCGACGTCCCAGAATATAGTCCTAAGAGGAGGGAAGCACACCCCATCACCACCCCAAATGGTACCGACGACACTCCAAACTTCGGCTCGAACCCACGGGAAATCCGGGTCACAGTAAACAGAGTCACAAATGTCCTACTGTTCCATAGTAGAAATGTTCCAACGAAGGCAGAGAAGTTCCTAAGGCTGTATGCTTACTGGGCTGCCAGCGTCCTCCACAGAGAGCGGGTTGGAACAGGGCTGCACAATGCTCCCTAGTGGAGATGGTTTGCTCGGCTAACCTTACTCGAACTCCTTATACAGCACGCCATCTAGGTACACGGTCCACGGTCGATCGGCTCGCCGGGACTGCACCGTCACCCTCTCGTTGATCTCCTCGTTCCACGCATTGCCCCTCTCCCATTCCTTGTAGTCGAAGGAGCACGTAATCAGGAAGGTCAATGGATCTTCATCGTGTCGGATGGAATACGTCCCCCAGAAGTCGATCCAGAACCCATCATCTCCCACGTCGGGTTGCCAGATCCACCTGTGAACTGTGCCGTCAGCCGTAAACCACCACTGGATTGTGTTGTCTACGTTGATAAGTCGCCCGGCTGACCAGAGGACGGCGTCGAAAGCCTGCACCTCCGCAGCTAGCCGTTCCCTTTCCCGCGCTGCTGCTTCAAGGTCCGCTCTCTGCTCCTCGTACGTATCCTTGTCCTCGCCACAGGCAACGAACAGGGAGAATAAGGACGCGACCAGGAATGCTACCGATGTCATCTTGCGCTTCATGAGGACGGGATCTCCAAGAGCAGGAGGGAAGCGCCGAACTCAGGCTTAGAGAGCCTGTCGGCTTTGAATGACCAGGCGAAACTGCAACACCGAGATATAGCCTCAACGACCGTAGATGTCACACCTACCACGGAATGTCGTCGTCAGAATCAGAGTCGCCCTTCCAACGGTCAACACCTTCCTCTTCTGAGTCCTCGGTAGATGAGGCCTCGGTCCTCGAAGCCTCGGTTGGAAGGATGTCTGCCAGGGGATCAAGCCGAGGTACTGAGAGGATCTTGTTCCCGGTGATGGTGACTGTGCGGTCCAGTTCCAGCCAGATCGAGTGACCGCCCTTCTCGTACTCCTGCTTCAGGTAGTCGCCGAGAGGCATGTCTCCAAGCTCGTCGGCAGACGGTTCGACCAGGAGTCCACACCGATCGGTGGCTCTTGGACCTGCCATGCACTTCGTGTCGAAGATCTCTCCGTTACGGACGCGGAAGAAGATCGCCAGCTCCGTGCTATACGTATATGATGGTGTCGTCATACGGCTCCGCCTCCTTCACTTGCAGAGAGACATCCTCGGTCCAACCAGCGACCATGGTGTCGTTCGCCTCCCAGTCGGGACTCATCAGGTACCAACGGTGTCCCTTGGGAGAGATCGTGTCTCCCTTGGGAACCTCACGCTCGTCCCGCCATGTCTCGAGTTGCTCGTGGAGAGGAAGTCCTTCGTCGAAGTCGAAGAACCACTCGTGACGAACCACATCCTCGCCCAGAACCTCCACCAGTAAGACCATGTCCACCTCTCCACTGAAGCAGAGAAGCCCCTCTCAGGGAGAAGGGCTGACCTGCGTCGTTAGACACCAGCTTGACCGCAGTAACCGAAGTTACTCGCCCGGTAGAATAGCCTCTATCGGTCCCAGACTCAACAGGTAACCATCTAAACCACTCGTTCTACTGCTGAGGAACCGTAGAGATCAACGTAGGCTTTCCGGACCTGGGCGACCTGCTTCTCTTCTCGCTTTCGGTAGCCTTCGTAGGTGATGTTGTAGCGCTTGCCCATCTCCCTGGCGCTGACACGTCGACCTGACTCGCTGATCCCTAGACGTTCCTTCAGACTGACCTGCTCTTCTACGGTCAAGCAACTAAGGACCTGGTTGACCTCCATATCATCGACGATTTCATCGACGGCACAGAGAGCACCCTCGTCCTCGATCAGATCTCCGATCGTGAACCCCTGCCCATGACTGGATGGACTGTCGATGGACAGAGCATGCTTGCCACGGGCGCTGGCAAGTTCGCATTCGTCGATACTGTCAGCTGACACACCCAACTCGCCCGCCAACTCCTCTACCGTCGGCCAACGATCCTCCCGCTGGAAAAACTCGACCTCCGCGTACTCCATGTGGCGCTTCTTCCGAGAGATGTACTCCGGAATGCGAACCGGACGCCCCATAGTGTCAGCTGCACGCTGAACATGCTGACGAACCCACCATATGGCATACGTCGAGAACTTGAAGCCCTTGGATACGTCGAACTTCTCTATGGCGTGGAGAAGACCAAATACGCCCTCATGCATCAGATCCTCAAGAGGAACCACACCCGAATAGGGAATGGCGAACTTCCGGACCAGACCCAGATTCGATAGAACCAGCCTGTCCCTAGCGCTCTCATCACCACCGGCAAGACGCTCGAACAACTCCACCTCCTCAGCCCTTGAGAGAAGAGGGTTGGCGGTAGAGACGTCGGAATACAACTGCATCAGATCTGGTCCTACACCTGTTTCACACGGCCTGACACCTACATATGGTATGCCAATCACAAGAACATGGGCAATAGAGGATACCAACTAAACTAGGGCCCTTTACCACGGAAAATACCCCTATATATATGTGAAATCGGCGCCCTCCCCCGATCCGGAGGGTGCTGAGGCTGTGCCCCCGGGGTCGCTGCTGCATCGCCTAGGTTGGTGAGCCTTCATTACTAGGAGACAAGCCGCTAGGCTCTCTGAGCCGAAGTCTGGTGAGGAACCGGAAGCGAGCGTAGCGAGCCCTTTGAGCCTAAGGTTGGACTTCCAAGGGTACCTAGTGTGTATGTGATGGTTCTCATGCGGGACCCATCAAACGTTTCATGCCCCCGGCTCTTTCATGGAGTCGTGTGGCAATAACAGTCGAGCCCTGATGAGAATGATCTTGTCAGGGCTTTGCTGTGCACTAGGAAAGGCTAAGCCACATCATGGCTAAGCTCATCAAGGTGACGTCCGTTACGCTCCCCGGTGACACGGTCTCATGGAGTGATGCAGAGGTCGACCATCCCTTCATCGGAGGGGATGCCCGAGCAGCGTGGTCACTCCTCAGTGATGCAGGCCTGAACGTGGACCTGCACATGGACAGCACAATCACAGTCCACTACGAAGCCGCCATCGAGGGATGGGTGGAGTACATAGTGGCTGACCTGGTCTAGGTCACCACACCACACCACACACACGCCCTCTCTGCCCACTGTGGGTAGGGAGGGCTTCGTCATGGAAGGATACTGATGCTTTGCATCACATGTATCACGAACCACATGCAGTATGAGATCGTTACTGCATTTACGCCTGAATTCAGGCGTAAGGATGATGCAGAATTGGCTGCATTATTACTGATTGACGAGGATGTGGATTGCTTCCAGATCCTCGACCCGATGTCGCCTGGCTTCAACCAGTTTGGCATCTGGGTTGAGCTGGCTAACGCTCCCGCTCAGTGGGAGCGTGTCGGTACGGCAGTGGCAAAAGTCTTCGGTATGTTTTCCGAAGATGCGATGATGTAGTCAGAAGCCCTTCTCATCATTAGAGGAGGGCTCGTCCACACAACCAATACATCCTTTGTGGGCCTACGAGATGGGATGTATTCACGAGCCCTTCTGCTCATGGTGAGTGGAGGGGCTTCGTCATGTACGGAAACAAGGGCTCTGCCACTGATACTGGTAGAGCCCTCTGCTTTGAAAGGATGAGTTATGAAGCTCATCACACGTCTGGTCCTGACCGGTGTCGCCCTCGCAGCCTGGGGGATTGTCTCCTCCAGGCTTCTCGTCTGGCTCTTCACCGGATAGTCGAACCTCCCCTGTCAGACACGCCTAATGAGTCTGGCAGGGGATAGCCCGAAACGGCTCCTGTCCCTAACGGGATGGGAGCTGTCCTGTGGTGACGCCACAGCTGATGAGGGCAGTTTCTCTCAATGTGACAGCAACGCCCCTACTTGGGGTGTACGAGACCCCGAGAAAGGGGGCATCGAACGAAAGGAATCACCCACATGTGGGTTGGATTCTACACGGAAGAGGCGTTCCAGGTCGAGGGATACGTGACCATCGGGTCCGCTCCTGACACCATGAACGACCTCCTCAAGGACGGTGTCATCGACAGCACCGTCTACCGGGAGATGGAACTGTCGGACATGGGATACGACGCCATGACCGATGGTGTGGGACCGGAACTTCGGCTTCGGGAGACCGAGCCAGAAGAGCCGCGTTCGTCGTCCATCCCCGTCCTGGCATCTAAGCTGAAGGTCTCCCCTGTGGAGGCTGCTCAGTTGAGGGATGCGATCTCCAAGGCAGGTATGACCTACCTGTACTGGGGGTCAGGGCTGAAGCACCTGAAGGAGTGGGTCGCTGACGACACTGTCGGGTATGTCACCTGGCAGGTCGCTCGTCAGTGGGGACCTCTCCTCCAGGAGGATGAGCCTCAGGATGGAATCGAGAGTCAGCCTTCCTTTCAGCGTGACAGCTGGAAGAAGACTCTGACTCGAGAGGCCCGGGACGATGAGGCCGAGGTGAGGGAGGGCGTTCACATCCGTGGCAAGGGTGTGATGCCTGTGGTCGGGTTCCGACACCTTCCCTTCCGCATGACCACTCACGAGAAGTTGGACGAGCTTCGAGTGGCCATGATGGAGAGGGGAGGGAAGCTCCGTTCGCTCTTCCAGGAAGAGGATGGAGACTCGGAACTACGGCCTCTCACCTGGGCTAATACCCAGGACTTCTGGAGGAACTACCACGAAGCCAGAGTTCAGCTCTGGACGACGGAGTTCCCGGGTCTTGAAGCCCTCATACGGGAGGTCTACCAGGACAGGAAGTCGCTCAGGCTGGAGTCGGTCTCTCACCTGTCACATGGGTACAGGATCGAATGGTCCTGTGCTGACAGGGAAGAGAAGGTCTGGCCGATCACTCCCAAGGTGATGCGCCGTCTGTACAAGGCGGTCTCTCCCTTGGGGATGGTGGCTCGGGTGGTGAAGTCCGGTCTTACCTGGGAGGTGACGCTCTCAGAATAGACTAGGACGGGGGAGGGCATCAGAGCTCTCCCCCATACACCCATACAAGAGTCCTGCCTGAGAAAAGGTGGGACTCAAGATGGCACAAGCATAGCACACCAGGCCCTCTGGGATTCTCTCAGGGGGCTTTCGTGTGCTCAGATACGAAAGGTGTGAGCAATGAAGCTCACTCGATACGAGATCAGACGAGACGGAGTCTGGTCGGGTGCCCTTATCAATGGGCATCTACAGGGAGTCATTGATTCGAATGACTTCCAGGCAGCCATGGCGTGGTTGCCTGTGCCGCCCAAGTACGTCAGGAGCGAGATCCGCCACGACGATCGGGTCTCGTTCTGGTTTCGGGAGATCGGGGACACTGTGTTCAGGCTGGGGGCGGTCTTCCGGGCTCTGAAGTCCTCATATGGCGAGGACTTTAGGATCAGGTCCCTCCATGTTGACCCAGAGAGGGTCGGCATGGAGGTCGTGTGGGACGACCAATGGCAGGTAGCGCTGTCAGAGATCCTCCCCGTCCTCCCCTCCCTGGAGGACATGCCCTACTAAGTCAAACCAGAAATCGAGAGGCTTGTCGAAGGATAACCCTCTCGAATCCACCCAGATTGAACACCTGGTCCTGTGATGGGTGCCGACGAAGGCACAGGACTGACACGAAAAGAAGACCCCGGTGCAATGAACACCAGGGTCTTCACTGTAGAAAGGCACTCACATGCCTAAGTACATCCCGACGGCAGCGGAAGTGGCGGAGATTCAGGGACGTCTGTTCGAGGACGCCCCGTCAACCACTCCGGTCAAGGAGGTTGCACCCTCCAAGACCACCACTGCCAAGGCCGAAGTCAAGGGTGAACAGCCCGAGACCTCGAAGCCCAAGTCGGGTGAATCACCACCCGACATCACAACCACATCACCCCCAACCAACCCGGAAGTGATTCCGGAAAGGAATGACATGCCCGAGAAGCATGACACGGACGAGTTCGCTCGTCAACTCACAGCATCGGACCACGCCCTCATCCGAGAGGAGCGAAACTTCGAGACCCGCACGAGGGGTCTCATCGAGTTCGGTCTACGGAACGGGATGGTGGGGGTCAGCAGCCCCATCATCGAGATGAAGGTGGAGCCGGCCACCGCGATCGTCACTCCTTCGGGAGTTGGGTACGTGGACAAGGTGGGTCGCAAGGTCTACCGATGGAGTAACGGAGGAGACACGTTGGTCTCTCTCCTCCAGGGTGAGGAGCCCAAACTTCGGCTTCGGGAGACCGAACCGACTGAGGTGGTGACGACAGCAAGGGAGGCTGGTCCGAACAAGTTCGACTTCTCTCCCCTGCACGTATCCGAACGTGACGACGGCCTGTCCCCTCACGATCACACCTGCATATGGATGCAGGACACTGAGGAGGTCCGGGACTTCATGGAAGTGGAGGCCCGACTGGACCATGCGGTGCTGGTTCGTCAGCTCCTGAGAGAGGAACGACGGTCCCGCAAGGAGAGGAGCGTAGGCCTCTCCTTCGAGAAGAAGTCCTCCATTCGGAAGGGCCACAAGGAGGGGTACGAGTCAGAGCTAATGATGAAGGCCCTGATCGAACAGCTGGGAGGGACATACGAGATCTCTCCTCGCATGAGTGACTTCTCTCTGGAGTCGCCGCTGTTCGACGCCCGAAAGCTGGGAGGCGGTCGTGGGACGATCGTCGAAACTCCTGATGGACCGGTGTCTGTCATGGAGTGGGAACAGGAGAAGGTCGTCGAGGCATCGGGGTGGTTCGTCTCGGAGGGGGATGCTACGGCCGACCTCCGGGAACGGACGATCACAATGATCCCGGCGTACAGAGGCCAGAACGAGGCCGAGGGTCGGATAACCCCGAACATGGCACGGGAATACCAGGAGGAATGGATCTCCTGGAAGTACCCGACGTCTACCAGCCGGTATGGCATTCGTCAGGATGCCATCAGCAAGGACGGGGAGTCCACTCTCCCTGGCCATCTGCGAGTGACAACCATCGCTCGCATGCTCGACATAAGTCGGGACGATGCGGTGCGGGTACGTCGGTACCTGCTGGACTCTGGGTTCGCCTATCTCTTGAGAGAGGCGAATAGGGACAAGTTCCAGACGGAGACCCTGACCCGACGGGCAAAGGTGGCTGTCGACCAGGCAGACCTCCACGCCCGTTGGCACGGAGTCTCGAAGGATGCGGTGGAGTTGCTCAAACTCCAGAGGAGCGGGAAGTTCCCGACATCTTCTCTGAAGATCATGCGGATCACGTCCCGTTGGGACATGGTTCGCACGACCCAGTACCTCCTGGAGGGCTGGGACCTGCCCATCGAGACTACCGGGAAGGGCGAGGCGGAAACGTCGACCCCGGACTGGAAGCTACTGACGCCGGAAGGAGCTACGGAAGGGGCTCCTAAGGGAGTGTCTGTCACTACGGACGAATCTGACTCCTTCGAGTCGATCATGTCCGAGTTCGGCTTGGTCGAGGACGAGGTGGAAGAGGACGTCGACACCGCGGACGTGGAGGATCCGCGAAGCCTGGACTCCTACATCTCCGGGTACAAGATCGTCGATCAGATGGTCGACTTCAAGGACCTGGGAGACGGGGAGCTTCTTGAGGACAGCCGCCGGATCAAGTTCGACGGGAAGTCGCTCACTCCGAGTGAGTTCCTGGCTCTGCCATCAGAGGCAGTCTCGTTCGACGAACTCCGTCGGATGAAGAAGCTGACGAAGAAATTCGCCAGCGTGAAGCCGTTGTCCTGGGACGAATACCAGGGCTTCAAGGACAGCATATGGGGCAATATGCCTCGTGTGTTCGGCATCCGTGGCAACCGGGCGAAGATGTCCCTCGCCGTCGACATGTTCCGCATGTACGACGACTTCCCGGGGTTCATCGTCCCGAAAACTGCCGAAGCCAGGCAGGTCACTGGCAACACGATCACAATGGCATGGTCGAAGGGGCAGATGCGCCCCTCCGAGTTTGCCGGGTTCGTGAGATCGGTGATCTCTCACGTTCCTGAGATGTTCCTCGTCGACAAGTGCGACAAGGAACATCTCGTGAAGGGCACGGTGAAGGACGCTGAGACCGGCAAGGTGAAGCTGGTGATGAAACCTGTCCTGGACAGGTACACCAAGAAACGGGAGATCGAGTCTTCCGTGTGGACGATCCGCCCAACCGATGAGGTGTACGGACCTCAGAAGGTGGATCGGGCGGATGAGGCGGAGCTCGTTCCGTCGAAGCCTGTTGTCGTCGATCATGAGCGAGAGGCGGCGAAGTCCTCTCTCAACCTCGTCCCGACGACGAAGTCCGGTCGGTCTCCCCGAAAGGGAATACGGGTCCGGATCGGTCGTAAGTCCTGCTAGATCGGAGTAGGACTACTTCACACTGGTTGTCCCTGGGGATTAACACTCCCTGGGGGACATGCCCTACTAGATCAAACCAACTTCCAACGTAGAAATACAGTGGGATTTCGTACACAGGAGGATTAGTCAGACGCCCTCCTCTTCAATTGGGGAGGGTTCACCCACACACATCAGCATAGTCTTTGTGGGTCTTCGAGATGGACTGTGCTAAATTTGGAGAAGGTAATGCCTTCTTACTTCACGAGCGTCGTTAAGTGCCACGAGATCCTGAACAGCAACGCTGACGCCACCGCCCACTACTACGGGTGGCAGGGGCCTGAGGGTGACTTCGCCCTCGTGCTCGTCCACGACGCACCCGATCCCATCTGGGGGAATAATGTGGAGGAGTACTTCATCGTCTCCCCCGCAAACACACGTCGCTCACTGTGGACGATGCGCGCCGCCGACGTGGCTGACGCTGACGTGGCAACACGCTGGCCTCACCTCGACGTGCCTGCGGTGAGCTTCCGCACCCACATGGTCCAGGCGTTCATCGCTGACGATAAGGGCCCTGTGTACGCAGGTCTCATGTGGAAGGGGCTGATGATATCGCAGGGCGACACCACCTGCATCATCATGGACGACTTCTCCCCCTGGCCTCGTCAACTCCACGTCTGGACTGGTGACGCGAACGGTGATTACCCCGATGTCTTCGATGGCAAGTGCGAAGCGCGCATTGAGCTGACGAGTGACGAGTGGGCAGTGGCTGACGCTGCAACCATGATGGTCATGGACAATGACTCCGACGTCTTCGATGACCTGGAAACCGTCGAGGCTGAGGTCGCTGAGTATAAGGCGCTCGACGACCACGATCTGATGGACGATGACCTGGAAGACGACGAGCACTATTACTCCTAACAGTCAGAAGCCCTTCTCATCATTAGAGGAGGGCTCGTCCACACAACCAATACATCCTTTGTGGGCCTATGAGATGGGATGTATTACATGAAAGGGACAACATGTCTCTTATCGAGAGCATCCAGCACGACATCGCCCGCTCGAAGAACAGCAGCACCGCTCGCTGCTACGAAGTAAACGACTGCGACCCACCCAACGTGGTGGGTGAACTTGATCTGGTCAAGGTCGAGGAGGCGCACAACTACTACGACAACACGTACGTGTCGGTGCGGTACGGTTTGGTAGCCAACGTCTCTGGCACAGCATACGGTGGGTCATGGTGGACCTTCCGTACTGCTGACGAGGCTAGCGTGACTGACGCTGCAACAGGGAATACGGGTCCGGATCGGTCGTAAGTCCTGATGAGGTGACTGCTCTCAGAATAGAGCAATCAGCACGGACGATGCACATATTAGCCCTCTGGGATTCACCTGGAGGGCTTTCGTGTGCTCACAGAAAAGGAGTTGGGATGAAGTTCCCAACGTTCGAGGAGTTCTCTCGTCGTCGGTCCGAACAGATCGAGGATGCGATCGCCGAAGCAAACGCAGACATCGCCTGGAAGGAACGTGTCCAGGGCATTAAGCGTGGGGATGTGGTCCCCACAGTGGAGGAGCTCCGGTTCCTCCACAAGGGGGTCAGGGTCAGATTGGCCCCCTGGAAGGTGTAGGACGGGGGAGGGCATTTCTGCTCTCCCCCATACACCCATACAAGAGACCTGCCGAAAGGTGGGTCTCAGAATGACACAACCAATACATCCTTGCCCTCTGGGATTCACTCAGGGGGCTTTCGTGTGCCTAAGAGCCCCGGTGTTATGACCCACCAAGGCTCGCCATTCCCTGAAAGGGAAGAAATGTCAATCTCGAAGTCCGGCAACGATACCACGAACACCGCCACAACCACCACCGATGCCCAGGTCACCCTCGACCTCGGTGTAGACACGACGGAGAACGCAGATAAGTGTGAGATGCGTCTGCCGACGTACGAACAGAGCCACGACTGGGCGAAGAAGTACGTCGCCGAGAAGCCTGGCTACGGTGGCTCGATCATCGAGGTGTCCTTCACGGGGCATCGTCCCAAGGACATCGCTGCTCCGGGTGTCGAAGGCGAGGTTAAGAGCTGGATGATCGACCAGCTCACGCGTCTCCTGAACCAGAAGGGAGTGGGCCGTGTCATCGTACGCTCCGGTTTCGCTGCAGGAGTGGACCTGTGGGCTGCCGGTGCTGCTCTGCACTTGCAGGGGAAGGGGCTGGACGTACGGTTGCATGGCTATCTGCCGTGCCAGCCTGAGCGTCAGGTGGCGACGTGGCCGAAGAAGAGCCAGGCAGCCTACGCCAGTCTCCTCGAAGGGGCAGACCTGTACTACGTCTGCACGGAGCTGGAAGGAGAGGGTCGCCAGAACTGGTCCAAGGTCATGAACCATCGCAACCGGGTGATGGTGGAGGGCTCCGATGTCCTCATGGCCGTGTGGAACGGTCGACCGGGAGGGACGAAGAATACGGTCTTCATCGCCCGTGATCTCGAAGTGCCTGTGGTCATGTACGACCCAGTCACCAAGGAGACGACGACTGAACGTTTCGAGGGTCTTGTGATGAAGCTGCGAGACCTGTCAGGAGAGGAGGCCCCTGTATCAGCAGGGACCCCCAACAGCAACACCGGTGTAGAAGCACCGGATCACGATTCCAGAGAGGAATCACACATGCGCGACAATAGTAATCTCGAAGTGGAAGCCACGGCAATGCTCGAGACGATGGAGCGGATCGAGACGGCAACCGATCTGGCACTGGCGAAGGAGGAGCGCTCGGCACGCATCCGAGAGACACACGCTGGGGCCTTCGATCTGGCGAAGAAGCTGAAGAAGGGACACGACTTCACCGCCACTGACGAGGAGATCTCCCCGGTCGAAGTCGAAGCTCGCCCTGACCTGGCTGAGCTGCGCTACTGGGAGGGTGTGAACATGCGCCACGTGGCAAAGCACCTCGGATGGGGTGATGCCATGACGATCCTCCCGGACATGACCCGGAACGGAGAGGCTGATCACGGATTGGCGAAGGATCACCCCACTGAACTAGTGGTCGGTCCGAAGTTGCCATCGAACCTGGTGGAGCGGAGCCGGTACACGAAGGCGAAGGCTGGCGACAAGACGGTCACGCTCATGCTGGTGGGCGACCGCGATGTCGATCTCCACATGGAACAGACCATCCTAGGTCAGGACCATGCAGGCCACCGAGAGCAGACTCGGGACGAGGCCACCCGGCACCGTTCTCTTGTCAGGGAGACCATGAAACTGAAAGGTGAGGTATCCAACGTGCCTGCACCTGGGAACAGCCTCCGGGAACGGATGGTTGCCCGAGACGCTCTCGCCTTCGACATGAAGGACTTCGTAGAGTCCCTCGGTGGGTCGATGGACATGCGAACCGGGGAAGCGTCCCTGGATCCACGGCCGGGTACTCACCCAGGAGACTACCGAATGGTCGGTGGTATCGACGTCACCCCATGCGAGGCTGCCTTCGGGTGGCTGAAGGACGAGGACTTCATCCAGAAGGAAGGGAAAGCGACGGACAAGGTGCTGGTGCTCCAACGGATGGAGAAGCGAATCACTGAGGAATCCTCCTGGTTCGTGGCTTCCGGTGATGGAGCTGCCGATCTGGAGGACAAGATCAACCGAGAGGAAGCCTATCCTGGCGAGAACCTCTTCGAGAACCGGATCTCCCGATCCACTGCAGACGAGTATCTGCAGGACGATACGGTCTGGAAGACCCTAGGAATGGGGTCGTACTCCAAGCGCATCGATCACGTCGAGGTCGATGGCGAGTCCTCGCTGCCGAAGCACCTGAGACTGGCGGGCATCAAGGCGATGTTCGACATCACAGGGGAAGACGCTGCTCTCGTCCGTCAGCACCTGCTACGGGCAGATATGAAAGAAGAGCTGCACGAGGCGATGAAGGACGACTTCCGAATGGAGAGGCTCACACGGGATCGACAGGGCAACCTGATCCCACAGGCTGATCTTCGAAAGAAGTGGCTGCCTGTCTACGGGACACTGGATGCCCGAGAGGCCCTGCCCGCTTCCGGTCTGAAGCAGCTCCGGATTCTAGGAGAACGCTCCTTCGTGGAGACGTGCCGATTCATCGTCGAAGGCTGGGATGCCCCGACAAAGAACACGGGACGACTAGAAGGTGAGTTGTCTCAACCGGACTGGGTGTTGGAGGACCCGTCTGCGTTCGACATGGAAGACAAGGTCGAGGTCAATGACGACGATGCCTGGAAGGAGGCAATGGACGAGTTCGGTGAGGCCGAGGTTATCGAGTCTGTGGAGACTGACGACGGAGAGGGCTGGGAGTTCAACCCGGCGTTCGAGTCTGATGCAGACCTCCTGCAGGGGTACGTGTCGGGGCACCGGAAGGTGGACCCCAACGTCGACTTCAAGGTCGATTACAGAGAGAAGAAGGAGGTCGAGATCAGCAACCCGACGTTCACCTACCTCGGTGAGCGCCACACAGTCGACTCTGCAATCACAACGGCACGGGATCTGACGAACGCCTCTGAGCGATTCTCGGATCTGTGGGCCATCAACAAGACGAAGGGGCTCCCCTGGAAGGTACGGAAGGCTGTCTGGAACATGGCATCCACCCGACGGCCCGATCTGATGGGTCTCGAGTTCGATAACTCTGCTCAACGAGAGGTCGCACGAACGATGGCTGATTGTGCCGACAAGTTCCCGAGCCACATCGTCCAGGCAGGCTCTTGGGAAAAGACGCCCACAGGGGTGGCCTTCCAGATGACACCTGGTCGATCGAACCCCGGTCTGCTCATCGGGCAGGTCGCCAAGGTGCTGCCATTCGTAAAGGATGGAGCCTCGGTGTCGGTGTCGAAGGTGCTTGCCTACGACCCGGACGGTCACCTCATCACCAAGAAGGAGGGGTACTACGTCGAGAACTACCTCATAACCCTCACCAACAAGAAGGAGGACGACGTTACGGAGAGCAAGGGAGATACGACCCCCTCTCTCGGCATCGCAGTGATCTTGACCAAGGAGGAGAGTGCGAAGTACGCAGCCAAGTTGGCGAAGGCCATGAGTGAGGTGATGCCTGGTGACTCCCTTGAGGGGAACGACCGGGTACGTTCATTCGGCAACCCACATGCCAACAATGCCGGACATCCGTACGCTCACCTGGCTCCATCCCACAGGATGAACGGACGGATGGGGGCAGACGAACGGCTAGTCTGCTACCTAGATAAGTAAGTCATAGCGGCTCCTGAAGCTTAGGCTTTGGGGGCCGTTCATCCATCACTATCACACTGGTTGTCCCTGGGGATTAACACTCCCTGGGGGCAACCCCCTTTTTGCCTGTGGCTCAAGCTTCCCCACCAACGTGCGAGTCCTAACCGACCCGTGCGGGGCCCTAGCATCAGTGGTGCTGACGACCCCAGGCGAGTGGCAAGGATACGACCCGTGCCTCACCACCCCCTCCTCTCCCCAGGATTAGCGAAGGGAAGGGGCGGATGGGAGGCGAACATCAGCCTCACCACCACCCAGACCCCAGGCGCATGGGACATACAGACCGCACCTCACCACAGACATCCGACGGTCGGTGGGGGAGCCGGGCTCAGCCTCACCACCATCGGGGGTAGTCGGGCCTGTGCCTCCTGTCTTGCCCGTGTGGTGACTCACCCTCTCTTCCCTAGGATTCGTGAAGGAGATGGAAGCATGAGCATGACCGACGTTGAGAAGGCAACGTTCTTCTCCGGCGCCCAGCCTGGGACGCCACAGCACGACGAGTATCTCGTGGAGTTGAAGCATGACGAGGAGCTGTTCGCCGAGGTCTTCGCTCCGAAGAAGGTCGAGCAGTTGACCGAAGCTCAGATCGCCGACCGTGAGGCGATTCGCCAGACTCGCAGGGATCTCGAACGACTGGATCGCCGATCGAAGCGTCGGTCGGAGGCATCTCGGCGTAGGTGGGTTGCGAACCTGCCTCGCTAGGCTCTGTTCGGGGAGAGGACGGTTTCGTGTTCTCTCCCTCTCTTCCTCAGGATCAGCACAAGGAGATCGAGACATGCAGAGCTACGCCGAGATCAAGGATCTAGAACGAACGGACCCCGACGCTTGGGACTTCTCCCGACCGACGGCATTCGAGTCCAGCGCCATCGAGTTCATCAACGACCTGCGAGTTCGTCTCGGCAAGACGGATGCTCCAGACGCCACCATCGAGGACGCCTCTGTCCAGGAGATGCTGGCATGGGACGGAGCCCGTGAGTTTCACGGGAAGCTCATGGAGGACGGGACGATCCAGGAGGGGGACGGCGCCGAGTTCTGGAAGGCTGTCCTCCGGGGCTAGACCTTCGGCTTCACTACCCGGGCATCTGGGCTCGGGTAGCCCTCTTCTCCTCAGGATTGGCACATCAGGAGATTCGCTATGTTCTCGATCTGCATCGACAAGCCCATGTTCGTGGGAGACAACGGCGACCCGGACATGTCTCTCAGCATCCGCCCAGGCAAGACCAACGTGAAGTCCAAGAGCATCTGGGGTGTGCCTGAGGTAGTGGAGTTCTCCTCTCAGGACGAGGCGAGACTGGCGCTCACTTCCCACCGGGACGAGACCCCTGAGTGCATCGAGACCGACATGCCGACACCAGACATCCTGGAGTTCTACCTCTAACCTTCGGCTTCACTACCCGGGCATCTGGGCTCGGGTCACCCTCTCTTCCTCAGGACTTACGAATCAACCAAGGAGATCGTGGAATGACGACGTGGGAAATGGAACAGGCAGCCAAGCAGCGTGAGCAGGATGAGTTCGACTATGCAGTCGAGCTCAAGGCCAAGGCGACCACCAAGGAGGAGCGGGCATACGCTGCCTACCTCCTGGGGGTGAATCCGGACAGCCCGTCCATCGAGTTCACCTCCTAACCTCGGCTTCAATGCCCAGGCATCCGAGTCTGGGCTCCCCTCTTCTCCTTAGGATTTACGAACAGGAGGGCATCGATGAACGCTCCGGTGGATCTGATTCTGTCAGACGCTTGTGCTGACAGTCACGAATACGACGGGCGGTTCGGGTCTGAGGACGACTTCCACTCATACGCTGAGTGGATGGGCTTGAAGGCGGAACGGACAGCTTGGGAGAACTACCTTGGGGCTCCCACTGCTGAGTCCATGGCTGAGGAGGATCGAGCTCGGCTTTGGGACGTGTATTACGGGCCTGAGGAGTATAGACGGACACGGTCGCTAGAGGTCGTGATGGAGGAGGAGGGGCGCGACCTTCCAATGTGGCTCCTCGACGTGAGTCACAACAACGCTGACCTGCTCTCCCCCTCTCTTCCTTAGGAACTACGAAAGGAGGTGCAAAACATGCACCTTATCAATCTGACACCACACGACGTGGTGATCTTTGGGCAGACACCGCACGATGCCCCGGAGATGAATGAACTCGTCCGTCTCCACAAGTCACCCAACCCAGCACGGGTGACGATGACGGAAGCCCGGGTCGGGGAAGTCGGTGGCGTTCCGGTCTTCCAAGCCGAAGTTGGGGAGACGACCAATCTCCCCACGCCGAATGGCTGCTTCTGGATCGTGTCGAGGGTCGTGGCTGAGGCCAACCCGTCGAGGGGAGACCTCCTCATCCCTCACCACACCGTGAGGGACAGCAAGGGGCGCATCATCGGATGCAAGTCTCTCGCTCGGGTCTAGTTAAGGGAGGACATCCGAGTCCTCTCTCCCCTCTCTTCCCTAGGACTCTTGAAAGGAGGCGTTATGAAAGCAATAACGTCATTTAAGGGCAAGCATTCGTTCCTCTCTAACTTCCACCCCTGCACGGTGGACTTTGGAGGCCTCATCTACCCGAGTTCTGAGCACGCCTACATGGCTGCCAAGAGCTTGGACCCAGACGTCAAGCACCAGGTCGCCCGGCTCTCCGACGGCAAGGCAGCCAAGCGCTTCGGCAAGACGATCGACATCCGCCCTGATTGGGACGAGATCAAGGTGGAGTATATGAGCCGGATTGTCAGGCGCAAGTTCGAGGATCGTGGACTTGCAGAACGCCTGTTGGCAACGGGCGACGCCCACTTGATCGAGGGCAACTACTGGCACGACCAGCACTGGGGTTCGTGCACATGCGCCAAGCACCGTGGGGTGAGCGGCGACAACTGGCTCGGACGGATCCTGATGACCGTCCGGGACGAGATCCGGGCGTGAATTGCGGCTTTTGGGGGCTCAAGCGTAAGTGCTTGCCCCCTCTTTCCCTCAGAATTCTTGAATAGGAGGTGCATATGCGCATCAAGATCGGGAACAAGTCCAAGGGCGCTAAGGGAGTCTACATCGGTAGGCCCACGACCTTGGGAAATCCCTACGAGATTGGTAGGGACGGGACTCGGGACGAGGTCGTGGCGAAATACCACGCCGATCTACGGAAGGACTACGAGAAACGTGGTCCCAGATACGGGGAGCTAGTGAAGCTCCTACGTCGTGCTCAAGCTGGCGAGGAGCTAACGCTCGTCTGCTGGTGTGCGCCACAGGCTTGCCACGGTGATGTGGTGAAGTCTGCCATCGAGGGGATGGACCGGATCGGCGTCTAACCTTCGGCTTTGGGGGCCGGGGTGTGAGCGCTGGTCCCCTCTCCTCCTCAGAACATACGAATCGGAGACTCAAACCGCAAAGGAGCGGACGTGGCGATCTCTGTACCAAGCAACCTGACGCTGGGAGGAGTCCTCGACCTCCTGGTTAGCAAAGCTCGAGGCCCGGTCGACATCAGCATCGACTTGCAGAGGGGGTCTCTCCTCTACATTCCCGATGCTCTACCACCACACCCGATCCAGGAGTTTGAAGCCCAGCCCGACGACGAGACCGGCAACGAAGCTATCACGATCAGAGAGGCGAGCAAAAGGTTCGGCGTGCCTTACCAGAGCATCTACAGCGCCATCAAGGTGGACGAGATGCAGGACAAGCAGACGCCCTTCCACAGGCTGGTGTCGGCGGGTGGGAGCGCCTACCTCGGTGAACCAAGCCGGATCGTGGAGTGGCTCGCCGATTACCGAAGCCGACATCCCAAGTCTCGGTGGGATGTGAACCCCAAGCCCGAGTGGCGATGATCGTCCTGCTCCCCTCTCTTCCTCAGAACTCTCGAAGGGAGCAGCACATGCAGCACACCACCACCTGACCTCTCACACCTCACTCCACTAGGAGCTGACGGATGTGGAGAGTCCTCAATTTCGCAATAACACTCGTCTTCGTGTTGGCTCTCGGGCCTTCGCTGAAATGGGTGTTCTGGTCGGCGATTGCACTGGCGATCGCTAGCCTCAAGCTCATGGCGGCCATCGGAGCGTTGGTCGCTTACGTCGTGCTCTGGTGGCTGTTCACCAGGGCGAAGTCGGCAATACGCCGAAGTCAGAGGGACTGATCCCTCTTTTCCTCAGAATCTGCACAAGGCAGTCAATCACGATCTGCCCAAACGGAAGGCAATGCGAACGTATGGAATTCACAGGCACGGGTACGATCCACAGCATCGACGAGGTTCCGGGCGTCAAGGGCTACGACGGCACGGTGTTGTTCAATGTCGGCATCCTCGAAGACCGCGAGAAGGAGAATGCGAAGCGTAACGGTGGCGATCCCGCTGTTACCCCCGTCTCCTGCTACGCCAAGGTCAACCTGGAGGAGGACGACGACCCCAAGACCGGCATCCACTTCGGTGAGGGCGACCGGGTCGACGTGAGCGGCTACGTGAACCTCCGAGTCGGACACACGCACACCTTCGTCGGACTGCACCTTCGACCGGAGGCGTTCGTCGTCACGGCGAAGGGGATCCCCCAGGAGGCGCAGGTGTCCGAGGACGCTGACCTGAACATTCCGTTCTAGCTCGGCACTGACGTGGGAGGGGATCCGGCTCCTCCCTTCCGCTACAAGCACGATACACCACGAACAGGAGGGCGACGATGAAGCTCACACTCACGATCCCGACGCCATGGATGAAGCCGGTAATCGAATCGATCATCGAGCAGCCGCTGGACACGTTCGAGTCGGAGCCCCTGACCTTAGAGGTGAACTGGAGGGCCAAGGACATGATGGGCTACGTGAAAGCCCTCGTCGTCGCCTTCACCAACCTGCCCATGATGGCGACCAACTTCAAGGCGGCTACGGAGCTGTTCGAGGACGAGGGTGTCGACGAGACGAGCGTTTTCACCACTCCCTACCCCGACATCGAGGACGGGGACGAGACGGAACTGGATGCAGCGTAACGGACGGATGGGGTGGGTTTCGGCTCACCCTCTCCTCCTCAGAACTCTCGAACCAAACACTCATCGAGGAGCGACATGTTCAAGGCAATCAAGCGACGGGTCGACCAGGCTCTCGATACGACCCCGAGGGAAAGCCTGCGGACGACATCGGCGGCCACCCGACGGGCATCTCACGTAGTGACCCACACCTCACTGGCGGACATGGGCAACGGTGTGAAGGAGCGGACAGTCGGCGCCTTCAAGCGTAAGGCGAAGTCCCTCACCTCCGGCTACATCGACCAACGGGACCACGAGGACTAGGCACAACATCTTGGGGGTCATACGAGGCCCCCGCACCAGTTTCCACAACACGAGGGGCGCCTGAATAGGGCGTTGTGACTTGGCTCGGTCGTTAAATCGGGACCTGACCCACCCCAGCCGGCATAGCCGGAAGCCAGGAAAGTCCCCTCCCCCTCCCACATAGAGGCGAACCCATGGAGTCAGCAAGGTTGAGAGAGATCTGGGCACACGTTACGGCATCCCTCACGGACAGGTCCGAAGGCTGGGCACGACGATGGGCATCGAAGCTCGCGGCAGTCCACGATGCCCTCCTCTGGGATAAGTAGCCAAGTAGGCGGAGGCAGACCGATGTAAGAGCAGGAATAGAGGCTGGCTACCTACGAATCGAGCCGATACTCCATCTCACGAAGACGGGACAAGACGATGACCTGAGTCGTGGAGGGAACTGGGGCTTCATTGCCCCGGCCCCCCCTTTTCGTAACCCCGGAGGAGTCCTGTCAAGGCTTGAGTAGAATAGCCCACTTCCAAAGAGATAAAGCCCAACATCTAGTAGGTAACAGCCTACACCCCCAAGATGTTGTGTCTCTACTCCTAGATACACCAGCATGTGGACCTTAGACACAAGATGTTGTGTATTAGGGTCTTTGGGCTACACAAGCCGATATGCCCGAAAAGAGCCCATTTGGGCCAAAAGTGGATGTTTTCCCCTGGAGCAAACCGACACTTTGGTCCCTAATTGTACAGAATATGTACACCTGAGAGGCCTGTTGGATCTGGCCTAATACACAAGATGTTGTGGTCTAGGGTATGAGGCCTTAGGTTTGATTGGTAGGAGAGTCCTGTCAACGGCTCTCTATTAATCATGGAATAGTCTGGACAATCAAGCGAGAGTCTGTAACATTGGAGACAGAAGCCCAGTGTTTAGTGGGTATTAGGGCACCTACCAAGTGAGAATCAGTCGATTCCAAACCATTAACATCCTCTCCCAGCCAGTTGAGGAAGCTGTGCTCCCCAACCGTACCAGAATGGCCCGCTTTAGGGGGTGGGAGGCCCTGGATGAACATAGGCTTTTCTCCCCAGACCAGTCTGATTCCCATGGAACTTGGGCTTTGGTTCCAGTGTTCACTGGGGTTCATGGGGTAGTGGTCTTCTGGTCATGTAGGTTGGTGGCGTGTATTGGGGGTTTTGGTATCTCGTATTTACCTTGTCTCTATCTCTCTTTGGTTCTTTCTTCCTTATTCCTGTCATATGTTGGTGGGTATTTGGTGGGGGTTCTAAGGGGTAGGGGAGGGAGGGCGCCGATCTTAGCTATCACTCACTTTCCACCACTTTCAGAGGACCAAACTCAGGCTTGTTTCCCGAGGGGTAGCGTGGCCTGTTCTGAGCGGTGAGTTCTGGTCGTGGAATGAAGCCCAAGTGGTGGCTGGGTTCAATATAGGGATTACTTGAATGCCGGCGACACCCGAAGCTAGGGAGCACGGACATGACGGTGTCGGATCTGATCCAGCAGTTGAGTGAGTTAGACGGGGATCTTCCCGTCATGCTCACACGGAACAAGCATGAGCCAGAGGCTGGTCCCTTGGAGGGGGTCGACGTTCACTGGTATGACCCTGACTTGGACTTTCTCCCTCGTGATCTAGGCCCTCAGTTGTTCGGGGAGGGTGACGACGACTACCAGGCAAGGATGCTGAAGCTCGAAGAGTTGGAAGAGGAAGAGTGCGAGCGCCGTATTGAGCGGGCTGTCTTCCTTGGACCTGAAGGGTAGGGATATATGGCTGAGCAATGGGTACGAACTGGCGAACGAGAAACACTCGACTTCGGAATGGTTGGAGGCGCTAGCGGCGCCAGTATCAAGAGGTATGAATCGGGCATGATCGTCCTCCAACTCCATGGAAGCATGGGCGGAATCGAGTCGAGGCTAACTGCCTGTCTCAATGCCGATCAGACGAAAGAGCTTGCTCGGTTGCTCAATGATCCCAGTGGCAGAACTTAGGCTTTGAGATCCGGCACTCTCGCTTCGAGCGCCATTCAAGAGCATCGCTCGCAGAACCTCGTCAACACGTCGTTGGCCATATGGGGCTTTCCTCAGGATGCTCCTTCCTACATCGTCCGTGCTGTTGCTGAGATGGTGGAGGAGGGGAGGGAGAGCGTCGATCACGAGGCTAACGAACGACACCTACTGACTGCTCTGCACAGTGCCTGTGAACACGTACTTAACCCCCAAAGCGAACTATCGAAGGTCTAGGAAGATCTGAGATGGATGAGGGTATATGCACGACCATACTAGCCCCTCTCTCCCCCAGAACTTCGGCTTCACAACCCGAGAGGACTGCACATGAACGAGCAAGTCAGAGCTGAGATACATGGTCACCTGAACAGCTTGACGGCAGATGTCACACACCGTCTGAACATGTCGTCGACCGTTGAGGGCTACCGGACTATTCAGCGTAGCTGGTGTGACTCTCCCGGATACTGGGTCGAGGCTTCCATGTTGGATGCAGTGGATGGGACCTGCGTCCATGCCTAAGTACATCGTGAGACGTACCGTTGCCCGTTGGGTGATTGAGAATGTTTTGGTCGAAGGTGACTCCCTTGAGGATGTGAAGCGTCAGGTCAAGGAAGGGGATGGCGTCGACTTCGAACATGACACTATCCGGGAGCTGGTAGAGGACATCGACCCAGTCTATGACTACGACGAGGTGAAATAGCTATGTTCAGACTCCTCGCTTTCTCTAACTGTACTGACGGATGGGCGTACGTGCAGAACGTCGACACCAAGCGCATCGATTGCTACAAGCATCCATACACCCACATAGCGTTCTGCGATGTCCGACCTTCCCAAATCCGAGATGAGCTCAGTCGGGAACACTTCTTCGCCCCGGAGAAGGGTCACCGTAACTGGGACGAGAAATCGGAACTGTTCGACCATCTCAAGGGACAGTACGACCGAACACAGGCCCACCTCATGAGAGGAGATGGATGACAAAGGACGATGTATCCGTCCTGCACCTCAGTACCGCATCAGGTTGCTCTGTCAAGTCTGGACCACAGGGGGTGATCTTGGCGACATGGATGAATGTGCCGAATGCATCTGCCCGTATCGATACTACTCCCAGACGACCATAGCTAGGCGCTGCACCACCCATACAGGAGGACTGAACCGATGCCGAGATACCAAGTAACTCATGACCGGACAGAGCTCTACCGATACACGATCTACGTCGATGCTGCATCAATCCAGGACGCCCGGGATCTCGTTGAGGACGGAGGCGGGGAAGACGACGCCTACCCGAAGCACCTTGAGACGATCGGCTCCGAAGTCACAGACGTCAAACTAGCCTAAGGAGCTACGACGATGGCCAAGATCAAGATCACATACGACGTAGTTACAGTTACGACCTACAGCGAAGTAGTCGAAGTCGAGGACGTCCAGACTGCCGTGGACATGGTCGGCATAGGGTCATTTGGGGACGACGACGACGCCAAGATCGACGACGAGACGATTGAAGTGAAGGCACGGAAGGTCTGGGTTGAGCAGGATGGCGAATGGGTGCAGCAGTCCTGTCCTCAGATCGACTGGGCAGGCATAGGCATGGCTGAGTTCGCCCTCAACGACATGACCTTCGCCGAAGCATAGGAAGCTCAATGATCCACCCAACCTCGGCTTTTCACCCGGAGGTAGCTTGTGACTCGAGGCATCGCCTATCGGCGTAAGCAGCGCCATCGAAAGATCCGACATCGCCTCAACATCCTGATTGCAGTGAAGAAGTGGCACTTCGACCCTGAGTGGTCACGTTTGCTACAGGAACCGGGACGCCTCGACAAGTTCAACCTGGTCTGCTCGTGTGGCTTGTGTGCCTCCGTGAAGTGGGGCAACCACCCCGAGAGAACGAAGCCCAAGTATCGAACGTCACGCTATGCCGAAGATGATCTGGCATGAGCATGGGGAGAGGAGGCATCAGCCCCATGAATGACTTGGAGAAAGCCGTAGACAATGCCGACCACTTCATCCATCAGAACGACTACGAGGAGGGCTCATCTGGTGAGTCCGGTGGGCTGAATGGGTAGTCGTTTACGAGTGAGGAGCTTCCAGATGCAGGAACGGAAGATACCCGTTGAGGTGCTAAGAGTTGCCTTCGCAGTAGTAGGAGTTGCGATGATGTACTTCGGTGTCTTCTGTGCCAGCTACAAGCGGGACAAGGACTTTTCGCCTCTGAGCCAGTTCTATCGACAAGAACTGGCTCAGAGGAAAGCCATGTTCTTAGCCGGGTTGTTGTTCCTGGTTTGGAGCCTGATCCCAGCAGTCTGGTAGAGGACACATCAAAGGAAGGTCCGGGTAGCGATGAAATGGCTCCCCTGAGCAACGACGAGTACTTCACTGACGTTTGGGCCTTCCTACTGGAGGATACCAGCATGAGCGAGACCATAGACAACCATATCTCTCACAAAGACGCCTATTCGCGTTCTTCCCGTCCGTCTGTTCTGGGTGGTACGTGGATTACATGGAAAGGAAGGACAGATGACAGAAGCTGAGTTCGCTAAACTGCCGGACCTAATAGGCACTCGAAATGCTAACCGGCTAGCAAAGTCAGCCATGGTCTGGATACTCGAAAAAGATGGACCTGTGAAGCCTAAGCTCGGGTTCACCCTGGTCGTAAGCTTCGACCCCGAAGCCGAAGATGAGTGGCAGATCGCTGGTTACCAGCAGTCACGAATTGCCATGGGGAACGGAGTGATGCCATGGATCGAGACCGTGGGGCTCGTAGTCCAAACCGAATGGCGGAAGATCAGGAGCTGGGTCGTGGAGCTGGTGACTGGCAAGTCTGAAAGGATGCGCACACGATGAGCCTGAAAGATGGAAAGAGGACGATGCCGAATAGAGACATGAACCAGAAAGAACTCCGTATTGAGGCTTTGGAGTCCGTGAAGTCGATGCTGATGCAAACACGTCCGCCTGAGTGGCAGGACTGGGCAGATGCGATCGTTAAGATCGAGTATGCTCAGGCCTATCTACGGGAGGATGCCGTCCACCATGGTTGCCCTATGGATGATCCATGTGGGTTCGGTCAGATGGATCGTGCACTGGCTCCCCTCTCCTCCCCAGAACAACCAACTTCGGCTTCGGAACCTGGAGATTCTGTTTCATGAGCAATCTACTTGGCGCCGGTGAACTGGGTGTGATCACGAGAAACCATCGAAGGTCTGGCTCTCCTACTCTCGTTGTAGGTTCACATGTGATCGTGAAGGGAGAGAAGGACGGCGAATACGAAGTGCAGCCGTACCAGAAGGGCGGGACTGTGCCGGGGAAGAAAGCGTCGTGGATTCCCTCGTCCCATGTCGGGGAACTGTGGCCCCAGGACAGGGTCGTGTTGGAGATCTGATGCCACTTGAACCCAGACCAAACTTCGATCAGACAGATGCCGATATGGCGACAACGCCACGCTGTTCGGTCATATCACTCCAAGTCAGCAGGATGAGCTAGTGGATACAACACGCACGGAACCCAGGCCACACTTACCTGAGTTCATCGGGACAGAAGCGTTGGACCTCTCCCTAAGGTTCCGAGGGGCAAGCCGTGCCATCTGGGACATGAGGAAATATGGCATTCTGGCCGATGACACAGGAGATTATATCGAGTGGAAGAAGATGGACTACCTCCTCTGTAACGCAGCCCTAGCCATTGAGAGATGTGAGTTGTACATGAGGAGGTGCCTGCTGTACGACCCTGACTGTAAGGAAGATCCTGATTTCGAAGTCGAGATATACCACCCGAAGGGCTGGGCAACCACTATGAGAAGACGAGACTATGGGTGGGACTGACAATGCCACTTGAACCTAGACCGAACTTCGACCAGACAGATCACCGCTATGTCGAGGAGTTGAGGGCGTCGATCAGTTCAGTTCGTGACGATCTCTCGGACATCGACGACTACCCCGACACCGACACCGACGATGTGGTCGACGACGATGACTTCCGGTCCTACTCCGACCTTTACAGTTATGCGGTGAATGCTCTCGACCAACTCCTCGAGTTCGTAGAAGATACCTTCATGTACGACCCGAAGGACAAGTGGGACCCGGACTTTGAAGCCCAGGTCATTCATCCTAAGGGATGGGAGAGAACCGTGAGGAATCGAGAACTTGAATAGGACCGACAGAATGATCTGACAAGAACCGATCGGACATAACTAAGACTCCGGCCCGTGAAGCCGAAGTTCAAAACACCCATACAAGAGGCTCTTATGCCTACCTACGAGATCACTGTACGTCGAGATATATCTGCCTTCGACACGGTCTTGGTCGATGCCTTCAACGAGGCATTGGCAAGACGTAAGGTCGATAGTCTGCATCGTCGTGGGTCCCTCTCCTCCTCAGGACAACCACCCGCCCTTGGAAACCACAAGAGCATCTCCTGTGACTACCAGATCACGAACGTCTCACGAGTCATCACACAGAACGTCACTCCCAAACATATCGATCTGCTGGTGTAGCTCGACAGATGCTCACCACACCACTGAGGAGGATTGCGCATGATCCGGATCTACAAAGACGAGACCGAACTGACCCCAGGTATGGAGGTGGGTGGTCTGACATGGAGTCGATCTCACCCGATGGCCCGAGCTGAGTCGATGTGCCACGCCCACCGGGGATATGAGCCGACGTCTCTGAAGGTCGACCACTACACTGTGAGTGGCAAGAGCTTCCCCGGGACGTGGGTACAGATCATTAGCAACGGGCGGGAATTTCGGCTTGTCACCCAGGTGAGCAGAACTCCCTTCGAGAACGACGCCCACCATCGTCACCCGGTCGTTGTCCTCGCTAAGGTCGACAGCGACACAGAAGGGCTCTACGAGGCCCCTGTGGAGAACCTGATCGGCGCCCGCCCCATTGTGTTGGATCAGCTGACACATGCCCGTCTGGTGGACGAGAAGGGGATAGCTGAGGATGCCCTGGAATCCCTGGACGTTCGTGTTCACGACAAGTCCTTCGAGGAAGAAGGCTGGTCGTTCGACGCTTGGATGAAGGACTCATCTGACACTCCTCGTAAGCTTCAGATGATCTGGTAGGGAGGAGAGGGAGTTGTCCGCAGTTTTCTACCAGTATCCGTCCCCTGACGACAGGGATGAATACGAACCGTACCCTCTTGCCCGCTGCCGTTCATGCAACGAGAGCTTTCCTGCGGAGGGCTTTCGTTGCTGCCCATACTGCGGTGTGACATTCACGGTCTGCCACTGGCGCTACTACACGGAGGTAGACGAAGAGACGTTCCGCGAGACCTGGAGAGAGCAGCGACGTCTTCCAGACTGCGGCTTCTTCGTCGAGATCCGTTGCCATATCTTCGATGGCCCAGACTCCCCTGACACCAAGTGGGAGTTTGTCGGAGAAGGATCGAGGAGACCCAGGGGCATGACACTGAGTGAATTGCAGGACGAAGCCAGGTTTGACGACAGATTCCTCAATCCTGAGAACCCCATGACCAAACAGGGGAAGTACCTGTACGCCAAGGATGACTTCTGTGAGGTCCGTATCTCCTACCAGGGGAAGAGGAGGGACCTGCCTGGATGAGCAAACTACCAATAACGGATATGGCGTGGGTTGTCGTCGATCCATTCAAGTCCAACTAGGAGCACTCCCGTGCCAACCTTTGAAGTACGGAAAGACTGTGCCGAGTGGCATCGCTACAGACGAACAGTCGAAGCCAAGGACCTGGAAGAAGCGGAGGAGATCATCTCGAACGATCAACACGACCCTGGTGAGTGGAGCGACCCCGAGTACGTTGGCGAAGTTGAGCAGGCTGACTCCGAGACTTCGATTCGGTTGTCTGAGGTCCAGGAATCATGACCAAACCAGGCCAACAGAAGGAAGATGAACGTGCCTAGGGACAAGACGAAGTTCAAGGCGACGAAGAGAGATGACCTGCCGAGGCATCCAGGAAGGAACGAGGAACTTGGGCCCCAACCATCGAGGAGATCACATAGTGAGCGAGGACACAGGAGCATCTCGTCCATCCACCGACAAAGTCGACCGAGGCTATGGCTGGCCGGCAAAGATCGAACGTGTAGTAGACGGAGACACTGTCGTCGTCATGCTCGATCGGGGCATGAAGGATTACAGCCGACGGACACTACGCCTCTATGGCATAGACGCCCCTGAGTCGAGAACCAGGGATCTCGAAGAGAAAGCCAGGGGCAAGGCATCAACCGCCTTCCTTGAAGAGATCGTTGAGCGGTGTCAGGGCGACGTCTGGATCGAGAGCCACGAGTGGCAAGGGAAGTTCGGACGACTCATTGCCACTATCTGGGTCGGCGACATGAACGTGAACAGATGGCTCGTAGAGATGGGGCACGCTGTCTACAGGGACTACTCCTGATGCCAGAGTTTGAGATCGAGTGGGATTCGACAAGATCCTCGATCATAACCTACAAGACGACGATCGATGCCGAGGACGAGGAGGAGGCCCGTCGAGTCTGGGAAGAAGAAGGTCCTGTCGGCATTGAGGTCGCAGAACGAGACGGCGACTCGTGGAACGACGAAGACGAAATCATCAGCATCACACATATAGGCCCCCTCCTGGACTCAAAGGAGTAGCTCCCGACCATCCCCAACTCTTTTCGTAGAAAGAGACCCGATGAGTTCAGAATTCGTGATCTATTATGGACGAGACGCCATCAGTGAGATGACTGGCGTGCGCATGGAGTTATAGGAAGATGATCCTCGTGTCATCAGAGTCGTCGATGTTGTCGACAACCTGTTCGACCTTGAGCAGCGCCTGATTGCCGTGATCGACAAAGCCATTTACGATGCTATCGATCAGTGCACCAACGAATGACGGCTTCGTAGTCCGGATTCGAATCGAACATCCGCAGGCTGACGGTTTCAGCCCACACACCCATACAATAAGAGGACTTCATGGCCAGACGAACCGTAGTGCGCGATCTGCAAGCCAGTAAGAACCAGCGTAAGAACATGAATGCCAAGCTCGAGAAGCTGGGCCGAGCCATTCTCCGCGGCCAACCCGACCAGCAACAGTACGACCAGCTCATGAAGATGAAGAACGACCTGGACGACATGGAACATCGGCTTCGTCTCTCGGAGACCATTATGTGGGTCGAGGAGGGGCAGGTGTGCCGTGCTGAGAAGGATATTGCCAACATCCGAAGGAAGATCGGCATACTGGTCGATCGAGGAGTCATGCCCGAGGAACGAAACCTAAAGTCGGCTTAGGAAGAGGTGGTTCCAAGTGGCAAAAGTCCAAGAGTTCTTTATCTCAGACACCCACTTTCTCGATAACGGGCTCATCCGTCATGAGAAGCGACCGCCAAACAACGATGATCTCATCAGAGCCAAGTGGCTCAAGACCGTCTCCGATAAGGACACCGTCTATCACCTGGGGGACCTAGCCAGGGGTCCGAACAACCAAGTGGCGAAAGCCATGGAAGGACTGCCTGGAATCAAGATCCTCGTTGTGGGCAACCACGACAGACGATCCCCTCGGTTCTATCGAGGCATTGGCTTCTCAGCTGTGGTCACTCAGCTGCGGATACCGCTCGACAAGAGGACTGATGGGCTGACTTCGGAGAGACAACTACTCCTCACCCATGAGCCCTTGCGATATGTGGACCACGACGAGGTCAATGTCCACGGTCACACACACTACTCGGACCTATGGGGAGGCATCCATCCGCAAATCAATGTGTCGGTAGATGCCACAGGGTTTGCCCCCATCTCCTTCAACAGAGTGAGAAAGCTGGCCCTGGAGATACTAGACTCCCAGAACCTTGACATGGATATGCAAGCGGCAGGCTTCTGAACCAAACTCCTTGACAAGGGCCTCCTCCCGAACCACAATAGTAAATACCGACTACGGAGGAAATATGAAGGCTACTCTCATCGGCTGCATCGACAGTCCATATGAAGTGTCTGTTGCTAGCGCCCGCACGTGCTACAGCTCATCACCTGTCCGTCCTGAACAGGTCTCTCTGACCCAGAAGAAGAGAGTGCTCAGGGATCGGATAGCCAGAGCGACTCTGGAAGCCGGCCACCTGACGACGAGACAGCACACTCACTTCACCTTCCTTCTCGAAGGGGTGTCTCGAGGACTGATCTGGTCGTTCCTACATAGCCACCCGTTCTATAACTCGGAACAGGTGAGCCAGCGGTATGTCGAGGTGCAACCCGATGCCTTCATTATACCCGAGGGACTGGGAGATGAAGCCGAAGTTGCTTGGAAGCGGGTGATGGATGCCCAAATGGCCGGCTATCACGAGGTGGCAGCATCTCTGTTCCCCTCGGTCAAACAGGCATACTTCGAGCGGTTCCCAGCCAGGAAGAAGAATGCTCCGAAGTACTCCCTGGCCATTCACCGGCAGTGTCTAGAAGACGCCCGGTATCTTCTACCCCTGGCGACAAAGGCGAACCTCTATCACACGATCTCATCCCTGACACTCCTCCGTTACCTCAGGATGGCCAATCAACACGAGTTTCCAGACGAGGCCACGAAGCTCTGCAAGCTGATGCTCGACGCCATATTGGAGATCGATCCCCTGTTCGCAAAGGACGTGGGGGACGTCGATGCTACGGCTAGCGAGTCCTGGGCATACGCCGAAGCTTCCCAGGTTCCATGGCCCGGTGAGAAGGTTGATGCCTTCCTCGGGAGGAACGATGTTGTCCTTACTGAGTTCTCGTCGAGTGTTGGTGATGAAATGCTAGACACAGTGATGAATCCGGCCAAGAACGCTTTTCTCCTAGACAGCCTTGGTCTCTATTCCATGGACAGGGGATCACAGATCATGCAGTTAGTGAACCTCATGTTCATGAAGCGTAATTCGCTTGCCGCAGACGCCCAGACACAACGGCATCGTGCCATCCACAGATTTCAACCCAGGCTGCCCCAGCAGTTCCCTACGTCCTCACAGGTAAGATCCCCAGCGAAGGTTTTGGCGTGTTCGACGACGGCTCAGGTCTACGACCAAGCAGTCAACGAGATATGCGACAAGGGCAGGGAGTTGGAGTCTCTTGTCGGACCTCTCGCTCACTACGCTCTACCCGGTGGGACAGATATCACGTACATCGAGAGCGGTACACTATTAGGCTTCTACCATCGTTGGAAGATGCGCCTGTGTGACCTTGCCCAAGATGAGATCCGGGCGATGTCTAAAGCCGAAGTTCGGGAGGTCGCTGGGGTGATGGACGTGAAATGGGTCGGAGCCCCTTGCCACATCAATATGTGGGGTGGAGTCCGACCCATCTGTCCAGAGAAGGAGAGGTTCTGCGGTAAGTCAGTGTGGAAGGAGTCGGTGGCATAGTGATGGCGTCTTCCGCCAACTACTTGCCGTTGACGTCCACTGGGGAGTCCAAGTCGATGAGGATCATGTTCTCACCCTCGTCGACAACAGGCTCGAACCGAGTTGCTTCTTCGATGGCGATGTCGTAGTGACGAAGAAATGCCTTGACAGAGATGTGCGCTCCGGACTTGCCCATCGACACTTTCCGGGAGCCCTTCTCCTGCTTGTCCAGAGGTTTGAGACCAATGACGGCTTCTTCTTTGGCGTAATGGAGCAGCAAGTAGGTACTCTCATCGAGGCCGAGTTCGCAGATGGCGGCTCGGTTGAAGCTTATAACACCGGTTGGGTTGAGGATCGCTCTCTTGCTATGGCTCTTTCGTCCTCTCACGGAGTCTTCGACGTACTTCTCGAACTTCATCACTTTTCCTCTCAGGACGGGGACCATCGACTCTCGTTCTTACCAGGGCCACGACCCTTGGGTTCGTCCTGCCAAACCCGATCACTCCTTTCCTTGGGTTCGTCCTGTCAAACCCGATCACTCCTTTACTGAAAGCATAAGGGACGTTGAGGACATCTTAGCCGCGATACCTTACCATGGTCAAGGCTAGTTAGCCGCGATACCTTACTGTCGTTATCGTGGGCATTAAGGGACATGGCGCGACAATCCGGGTATACTAGACACACGCGGTTCACCCCACTCGGGACATTAGGATTGTTGTCCCCAGGGGCCCTGAGATTGTTGGAGGAAATTCCGTGGACTACGGTAGTGGCACCGGCATCGTTGATATGAAACCTGTCGGCGACATGGCCCTACTGGGCTTCCTGGCTGAGGTCGCAGTTCAAGTAAGCCGAATACACGATTCCCTCGTGCAACAGCGAGTTCCCTTTCCTGCGATAGATGTGCAGCTGGCAAACTACCTACGCTGTACCTCGTTGGTAACCAGGTGTATATCCTCGCATGGCGCACTACTATTCGAGGATATACATCGCGAGCCCTGTTGCGGACCCATGTCAGGCATGTTCTTCCCTGTCATAGAAGGGTTGCTAAGAACGGATGCTGTTAGCGAGAGGTTACCAAGGATTGCACCTGATGGCTGGCACAAGGTAGGATGCTCATGTAGCGACGGGCGTCCCTGTTCCATTCCGGGTCGTGAGGAAATCCTTCGCAGTCTTGTATCATCCGCTGCTCGCTACATCAGTGCTGCCACTGATGTCACAGAGATCAATCTCGCGATACCCTACATAAGAACCCAGCAGGAGTTGCACACCAAATGACCAACCCCGTCATTAAGCGCAACGACGTTGCAGCCCTCATGTTCGTCCTTAAATGGTCTAAAGATGCATTGGCAGTGTACGAGTTGGCAGGACTACGCTATGGTGAGTTCCTGACGCCAGAGTCGATCTTGCCCCGAGTGGGGGCGGTCGTCGCTCGACACATATCAAAGGGCAAGGACAAGTCACCAGCTGCTTTGATACAGAAGACCGTCGAGGCTCAACCCGCCAAGTACGTTGCACTAGTGGAATTCGGCTTCAGGCTCCTAGGACTAACCTTTGATCGTGAAGCCACCATGGCTCCGTACGTGGGCAGCGTCGAAGATGTTCGGGCGAAGATCCGGCAACTCGACCAGAGTGACAGCGACGATCCATACCCCTATATCATGAATACGCTGGAGACCTATCAGCGGTTCTGGGAGGACGCTGAGACCTATGAGGGTGTACTGCAGCTCTCCACCCAACCAAGGAACGGGTTGGCTGGCGAGCTAAGCTTGGAACATACAGATACGCAGAAATGCGTCATGGTCTAGGTCCTCCGTTCGTCACATCTCGCTGTTGAAACCTCGGCTTTACAGGCCGGGGTTTTTCGTTTGTCCCCTCTCCTCCTTAGAACTATTGCCCTACTCGCCATCCATTCACTTACTGCAATCACTACGGAACTCTCGTGGGGAGACGACTATGTCTGTCGAGCGTGGTTGTACGGTTCTGATCGGTGCTGAGGAAGTCACTTTCAAGCAGGGAGAGCGCTTCGATTACCACGGTAGCCGGATTGGGATACGGGTTGCGTTGTTCGATGGGGAGAAGACGTCGATCATCGACTCCCAGGACTTCGTCATGCGGGCACAGAGGGACGCCAGCAACCTCGATGCCTGCTTGAAGGAGTATGTCGAGGCGTGTCCGAAGGAGCCGTCGCTGCCTCTGCGGTACTCGCCCTTGCAGGAGACGCTGGAGTCTCACCAGATCGTCGTATTCAGGCTGACGGAACGGTCAGCGATGTACCGTGTGCATCTCTCTCGAAGAGGTCGTCCTCTACCGGAGAATCTGTCGGCAGATCCGAAGCTCGTCAGTGAGATGTTTCGGCTGTTCGACGACCCGACCGATCACGACCTGATTTACCTTCAGATCCGTGATCTCGTCGATCACACCCATGTCCCGAACATCGGCGCCGGACGGTTCAACGGCAAGATCGATGGCGAAAGTATCCTCGGTCGGTCCGATGATGCGAAGATCGGCAAGAGGATGCGGCTCATCCAGACTCCTCGGGTGAGTTCCACCATGGACCAGCACAGGCCTTCTCTCGCAGTGTTTGAGCCTGGCGACCATCCCAGGAATCCTCTGGGAAGCGCCTACCTCATGCACCACAACATGACGACCGATCGTGAAAGATGGGCCGAGTTCCTCGAAACCCATAAAGTCGAGTCCAACCAGCAGCAGGCTGATGACCTGTACTTGGCAATCAACGCCGGTTGCATGATTGGTATGCCTCGCCACTACTTGGAGACAATCGACAAGACGGACAAGGCGACGTTCTGGCGTCCCGCTCACACCGGTGACAAGGTGGTAGGCATTGGGCCTGTCGACATCCAAGGAGAGACCCAGCAAGGGATCCTCAAAGGGACACGACTTGACTGGCCAGTCCATGGCGTTGATTTCCTGGTGGCGGATGCCTTCAAGGGGATCGCTCCGAACCCCGTCGACTCACACGTTGTCTACACCAATCCGACCGAATACATGAGCAATGGGTTTCGCTATGGCCAACTGCCCATGACGACGGGTCTGTACGCCGATCGTCTGGGAGATCTGGACACGATCACCGAGGCCCTGGAAGGACGCCGAATACCTGAGCTGGTCGCCATGATGTCCTACGAGAAGGAGGTGGACGGCAAGCTGGAACGTCGGCTTCCCAAGTCCGGGGACATGCTGCGTCTGTCAGAATTGGGCTTCTGGACCGCTGGAGGATGGTTCTCCTACGGGCTGGACGAGATGTTCATGGGTTACGTGCGAAAGCATGTAACGCAGCATGATCTCTTGATTTGGAAGGTACTGTCGCCCACTATAGGGAAGGCCGTGGACGAAGTCTTCGTTCCTTCCGAGGCGTTCCATCGATCCCGTAAGCGTATCGCTCGTCTGCTCGCCCCACAGGTGGGTGCGAGAGAGGACGAGATGATCCAGACGGTTGTGGACATGACGGAGTGGGAACTGATGGACTGGGTGAACGACCAAGACTTTCAGTCGCTCCTGGTGACCGTGCCGATGGTTCCAGGTGTTCACACGAAGCATAAGCTCCGGGTGTGGGAGAACGACACAGTCGGAATCCACCCCCGCTTGATGCTCAGCCTTCTCAGGGATGCTGATGGCGACTTGGCTTGTGTTGTCATCCCAAGGGTGTAGCGAACAGACACTGCTCCCTGGCCTTCCTTATGAGGGTCAGGGAGCCAATTACGAAAGAGCGAATCCGTGCCTGAATACCGGGTCTACATTACCGGGAATGTCCTCGTCTCCAACTGCTACAGGATTACTGCCCAGTCAGAAGACGAAGCGATCGAAATGGCAAGAATGTCCGGTGAAGCAGGGGAAGAGGACGTCGACATGATCTCCTGGGTTCACGTCCCAAAACTAGACAGCGCTGAACCGTGGGAGGACTGACATATGCGCTCCATCAAGGATGTAGCTACGAGAGATGCCAGACGAGTCATCGACTCAATCCGGATCACCACAGCCTACGTTCCAGAGTCAGTCATTGAGGGAATGCCCGAGCTGCTTCCCTTCCTCGACCGCATTCGCGATGTCACCACCGAAATGGGAGAGCTACTGGGCGATGCCGATACAGCCCCTACCGACGTTGTGCGATCGCTTGAAGAACGAGATGTGCAGGCAGCCACAGCCGTACGACGAGCGGATACGGCAGCTCATACTGGACGCTTCTCACACCCTCCACGCCATAGCCAAAGAGCCGTGGCGAGTGATGCAGGACTCTCCTGAGATCATCACAGTTCACTGGCTCAATACGGATTCTCTCATGGACCGGATGGAGGATCTCGGCGGGTTTGGGGAGTGGCTCAGTAGGGACAGGGCTTGCGAGGTATTCCCCGAAGAGCTCGCCGACAACGACGATTTCCTGGAGTTCGCCCAGCTGGAGTGTATGGCACGAGTAGAGCGTATGCCGGCACAGCATCTTAAGGATGTGACTCGCCCCCATCGAGTCGGGGTTGGCTCCTCAGAAACGGACATGGACGGCATGGACAATGCCATCCGGGAGCTTATCGACGAGGTTCTCGCTTCACCAAACTTCGCTTTGGAAGTCGTAGCTTTATGGAAGGTGAAGTCTGATGCAACCAGTTCCTCATGATCTAGCCATGCAGTTCATTGAAGCTTGTGCTGACGGGAAGATCGCTGGGTTCGACGAGAAGGGGCGTCACCTTCTCGGGCAAATGAGGACGACCCTTGGATCTCTACATGCTCGCCAAGTCATCTCGACCGGCGCCAACGTCCAATCGTTCGTCAATGCCTGGTCACAGGTCGCCAACCATCAGATGGACGACCCCATATATGCAGGGCTGGGAAAGGGGTGGAACGAACTCGACCGGACTGGGCGATTGCAGGAGTTCAAGGACTTCCTTCGTCCTATCCTCATCGATCGGTTCATCGACACCGAAGAGACGATTCAGTCCTTGAAGTACGACTTCGAGAACTACGACGAATCGACGCCTATGGCCATGTCTGAAGTCGTCGAGGCACTCATCGAAGACCACATGTCCAATGAGCTAGAGGCTCTGGGTGACGATACACAGTTCTGGGTAGAGACGATGGCGAAGTTCATGGTACGGGAGAAACAGAATGGCACTGACAGCAGTACAGCTTAGAGACCGACTGAAGTTCTTTCGACGCCACGAGCATATCGTGGGGAAGACCGGAGAGGTACGGGACCTCATGGATCAGATCGAAGAGTTCCTTACTCCTGATCCCAGGCAGTATGTCTTGGTCGACGGGATGACCGTCACCGTCGAGACCTGTATCGAATGGCTATACCAGATGGCAACCGAAGACAACGACTTCGACGACACTGTCCGGGCCAAGCTCGGAGACGATATCTATGAGGATCTCTGTGAGTCGGATGAGTGGCAGGACGTCCATGCAGCTCTGGCAGACGTCCTAATCCAACGTCACCTTCTTGATCCCAAGAAGAGGGAAGACATCTCTGAGGATCTCTGTAGTCACGTCAGACTGGATCTGGAATGGGACGAAGTACGAGGAGAATTCACAAGATGGGCACACCAAGCGGCATCGGACAGTCTGTCAGACTCCGGCTTCTGGCTCGAAGTCATGGCCAGGTACAAGGCTGAGAAGCCTAAGAGTCGAGGGCGACTACTTTGAATCGCTCGTCTCTTCGCATCATAGCCTTAGTACCCCTGTAACATGCGTCGTCTGTTCGGCCAGTTCCTCTTTGAACTGGGGATCACCTAACCACGCTTCCATCTGCATGACGCCAACGCCAAGTTCGTTCGCCACCATACGCGCATTTGAAGTTCCGTAGAAGGCTAAGCGTGCGATGGTTGCGGATCGAAGTTCCCCAGCATCTACTTTTTCGTTGGCCTGGTCAATTTGGTTCGTTGAGGCAAGTGGTCGCTCGGTTTTCGTTGAGGCAAGTGGTCGCTCGGTTTTCGTTGAGGCAAGGTCGGTTAGGGATTCGATCAGTTCATTGGTATCTAGTTCACCTTCCATCAAGTCTTGGGCAATGGGTAAGGCTTTTTCTAGCATTTGATTCAGCGCGGAACGCGACTTGGCTCCGTCTTGCATCATCGGAATGATTTTGAGAAAGAGGGTACCTAACAGCGCGGGTAATCCAAGCCCTAGCGTGGTAGCTTCCTTCGTATCTAGCGGAACTAGGTGTATTTTCGAGAGCAATACGAGCGCACAGGTGAAGACTACGCCCAAGTATCCGCCGATCAAGTAGATCGGTGTAAGACTAGAATTGGATACCGGAGGCTTCACCTTCATCTATTGGGGCTTCCAGAGCTTCTTCCGGGACTAGCAATATGTTTTCTTCTTCAACGCTCTATGGAAGGTGAGATCTGATGCTACCAGTTCCTCATGATCTAGCCATGCAGTTCATCTTAGGGACGGAGAATATTAACGGGCACTCCCTGACGAGCTTCCTTCTGCAAGAGATAGGACTCTATCTTTGCTCGCTTTCGCTCCATCCAGACGGTCGATTCCTCATATAGAAGCCTATGCAGAGACCGTATGTCAGCGTCTCTCGTGTAGCGCAGGACGGCGTAGCCATTGCTGTTGTTGGGCGGCGAGTAGATGCGATTGTCGTTTACGTCGGCGTGCTTCATGAGCCATCGTCGGACCCCGTCGATGACGTCTATGTACCCGCCAAGGTGCCAGAAGCAGCGAGAGTCGTCTGCGCCCGTCCACGTGCTCCCGTCAGCGTCAAACAGCCCACGGATCCAATGTCGCTTGAGGTCCTCCGCCAGGAGACCTGGGAAGCACGAAGAGAAGGTCTTGGGAGATCGGATTCCCAGGTCGGTCAGACGTCCGCACATCTGCTTAGAACCAAGCGAGAGTCGACACATCCTAGACCCACCATATGTCGAAATGTGGATGGGGCTGGTCGAGGCAATGGCTCGTCGGAACTTGTCGACGTGATCGATGTCTTTGACGGCGAGCCCAAGACGAATCGAATACTCTCCAATGTGTCCGTCACCCTGAAGGAAGCCCAACCAGTACGCCTGCTCTTCTTCGATGTCATCGAAGTACTCGTGGTTGAGCTCATACCTGCGGTAGGTCGAGCCGTTCTCCTTTCGTCGACTAGGCACGCCGGCGTCCTCGGCGAAGGTCCTAACGGAACGTACTGAAATCGACAGCCTCTCCCCGATATCCCTGATCAGATCTCCCCGAATGTAGGCTTCAACGGCCTGGGACCTGACTTCGATGGGTATCGATAGAGCCACTGCATCCTCCAGATAAGCTGGAGAATGGCTCCAACCTGCCCTAGAATATATCAGGCGAATCTTAGATACTCTTTGAGCTATGTATTCGAGGTTAGCAGCACTGGTAGTCCTTCTATTCACACCATCATTCAAGAGGATTGACGAAAGGACGGGTCATGCGGTATCGATGCGTTCCGGGCAGCACTATCACACAGTCGGTGGCGCTCTCGTTGGAGAGGATGCTGGGGTATGCACAGGGACTCAGTCAGCCGGGCAAGCACGACGAGGCGTGGTGGTCGCTTCAGCACTCAGTCGGCGCCCTTCGCCAGGCACTCCTGTTGGCCTCACCGATGGATTCCATAAATCACGCCGGCAACCACCCTGAGAAGCTCTTCCATGACTTCATCTATCGATGGGATCTGGTCAGGGAGCTGTACGTAGACAAGGAGTTCCTTGATGGGCTGCCGGAGGGGGTCTCGTCCTATCTGAAGTCAGAGCAGACCCCAGGATTGCACGACCAGCTGTACGAGAGACTGGAATCCTCTGCTCAGGAGGATTTGGGCGTCGACTGGAAGCGCATTCGGTGGTGCTATGAAGGCTGGGTCTCGGACCTGGAGAGTCGGCTACACGACGTGATGCTGGAGGAACTCGGGTCAGCTCTCACGAAGTTGCTCACACTGAGAGGGATCACTGAGCTCCTGGCAAAGGAAGCTGCCGAATCCGTCGTTCCACATCCATCTGAATACACCGCTGTGTAATCCCTCTTCTCTCCAGAATTCACGAACATCCGTCTTCAAGGAGATCGACATGACCGAGCTGAGTGTCTTCGATATTGCGATCGATGCGAACGCCGCCCTGAACATGTTGGAAGAAGCCCATGAGGTAGCCGACGGCTACCGTGCGACCCTGAACACACTGGAGACGTCCCAGGTATCACACACGATCCCTCTCGATCTGGCTTACAAGGGCTGCCAACGTGCAGGAGCCATCGGAAAGGCGCACCACACGGCCCACTACAACTTCGCTGTGGACGAGCTTGGGAAGATCGGGTCGGCAACGCCCAAGTTCACCATGGCGGGTCTACGAGCGAAGTACGGACGCCGTGGAGTGTGGTCGGCATTGTTCAACCTGACTCAGCATCAGGCGATCGGTGAGGGGAGCTACACCAAGACGGCTTTCGCAGAACGCCTTACCAACGGCATGAACCTGCTGAATGGGATCGGCAGCTGTGTCAGAGTTCGGGGCTACACACCTACGTTCTCTATGGTCAGCCCGACCAAGATGACCAAGTCGTTCACTAGATTCCTCGAATCTCTCGATGGTATCGACGATAAAATCGGATCGGAGATCATCCACGACGAGATCGCCACGTTCCTCTCTCAGCTCTCCATCCCGGACCTGATCGATGCTGAGGAATCACGGCTTCTCTGCACGGAAATGGGCTTCATCTACAAGCAGAACCCCACGTGCATGCAGAGAGCGAATGCTCTGGTCGAGAAGACAGATGAGATGGATTGGCTCACGTACTTCTTCGACAAAGGTCAGGCGATCGTTGAAGCCGGGCTGGGAGAGGAAGTCGTCGGACACCTCTTCACCCACCTCCACAAGGCAACCACCGAGGTTCCCGGCGTCCTGTTTGCCACACTGGCATGCATGGATCGTCTTGATGAACTCGAAGACCTGTTTGTTACATCCAGAGGACTGATAGATGAAGCCTAGAGAGCAGTACCGGCGGGGGAACTACTTCCCCAAGATCATCAAGGTACTTGAAGACGCCAGGGATGGTGATGCCGGCGAGATGTGGGCGGCAATTGGCAAAGCCATAGAACTCATCGACACATTGACCAGTTGGGACCTGTTCGACAGGCTCTACGTAGACCCCGATGTCGGCTTCATTGACATGATCGACAGGGAGCAGATTGCGGACGACATCGAGGAAGAAGATCTAGAGGGACGTCCTTGGGTAGAGAAGTTGATCCCCAAAGAACTGAGAGAGTTGCCCGGCTTCGACGACATGTTCAAGGACGAAGCGAGCAGACGATTCAGGGAGGGGGAAGCGGTCTCTGATGGCGTCATGGCGACACTGGAAGATTACCGTTCAGCCGACGAGGTAGTGGACTCCATCTGGTATCTCCGAGCCTCTGCTGTAACAGAATTTCTCAAGGGAATCACTAACACCGGATTCCTGACCGAACTGGCCGCAAAACTGGCGGCAGCCAACTCCGTTTCGGATACCGACAACCGAACAGAAGGAACCCAAGATGTCTGAACAGACAGCTACCAAGATCGAGGACGTTGCCAACGGGCAGATATGGCTTGTGGACGATGACCGTATTGACGGTCACGTAAAGGCCGATGGTGAGACGAAGTGGGATCAGCAGATCGGTGTCGTTGTGGGTGTCGGCAAGAAGGATGCGGACCTCCTCTACATGGATGCCACATCGACCCCTCACATAGGTCCCGTACAGTCTCCCTTCAAGCTCGAACTCAACCGCCTGATCCGCTGCTTCGGCTCAGTTCCGATCACCTACAACACGATCGATGCCGAGGGAGCGCCTTCCCTTGAAGGATTCTCAGACGGCTGCTGGGTATCGGACATCGTCATGACCGACATCCGGGTCAGTGATGACGACATTGCTAGGCTGATGGCTCTTCAAGAGATCTCCATCGACAAGGGATAGGAGGACGGTATGGGAGTCTACGAAGGTAACGTAGACCTTCACCCCCCGAAGCAACGGATATTCCGATGCGTGAAACGATACCTGAGACGCATACCTCCTGTCCAATTCCGAGATGAATACGACATCAGTGGGCGAGACATCACCACTAGCCCCAAAGGGTTCGTGGGGTATCTGCTGCCAGAGGGGCGCCAGCATGGGTGAGTTCAAGGTCACCGAATACGAGTATGTGTGTGTGGCTCGGGATTACGAGGTGACCGCCACCTCCGCTGCTGAGGCTGTGGCTTATGTGCACAGCTGGAACCGCACGTTGTCCATCGATTACCTAAACGTCCAGGATTCCGAGATGGAGCTTCTCTACGAAGACTCAATCCCTTCTGAATGGCAGGTCACATGCCCCGACATGGAGGACGTCCACATAGACGCTGGAAGGGTCGACTCCGGCGACAGACCATACACGAGCGTCTCTGCCAGAGGGTTCGTAGGGTTCAGGAGGCACACGGATGAAGCGCTGGACCTTTGACTTCGGCCCTGCTGCTATTGTCGAAATCGCCAGCTACTTCGATGTTGCCTCGGTAGGGCCTGGGTGGGCGAAGTATGTCTTGGATCATGTCGACGAGGGGATTCTCCACGAAAACGTCGCCACGTGGGTTGGCGAGGCAATCGAGACCCATATATGCAAGAGAACGGAGGGGGCCTTCATCAGCCCGAAAGGATGGATCGGACATGCCTACGTATCGGATAACTGATTACGTGAGGATCTTGGAACGGCAGACATATGAGATAACGGCAAGAGACGAGGACGAGGCTTACGAACTCCATTGCGAGGGAATGGCCGGACGTCAGTCGATCAAGCATATCGAGTCGGAGACCTACGATTCTGACATCGAACCCCTCACCAGGTTGCACCCCAAGGGGTGGGAGTATCGGTTTCATGCCTAGATACATCGTCCATAGGATGGAGTGGGATCTGACCTATCTGGAATCACAGAAAATCGAAGCAGGCAGCGGGAAAGAGGCGCTCGCTATCACCCAAGGTGACGCCGATTGGTTTGAGAGTCGGGATCCCTCTATTGATGTGGCCGTGCAGTACGAACGGGTATACCCAGTCAACAAAGATGGCGACTGTAGTCCTGACGAGGTGTATGAGCTGAACGGGATGGGGCTCGTCGACATGGGGGAACCTCGGGAGCACTTCCTCCTCACCCATCCCAAGGGCTGGCGCCATTCCTAGGAAACCACATGCCAACCTATGAACTCACACAGGCTGTCTGGGTCCTGCAATACAACACCATCAAGGGAGTCGAAGCTACCAGCGGGAAAGAAGCTCTCGAGAAGGTGCACGACGAGGGGATTGAGTGGGCGTTCAACGACAACTCCGACGACTCGTTCGGAGTGTCGTACGAGTGTGCAGACTTGGAGACAGAAGGTCCTCCGTACACCAGCGAGGTCTACCAAATCAACTGCAACGATTTGAGGGCGAACACCATAGAGGAATTTCTGCTTCTCTCCCCGAAGGGATGGCGCCACTCATGAATTCCTACCTTGTCACTAGGTACCTATACGTGGAGGTGGTCGAGGAGCATGTCCTTGAGGCAACGTCGGGAAAAGAAGCGGCAGAGCTAGCAGAAGAACTAGGAGAAGGAGAATGGGACAGCGAATACTTCCAGGATAGACACACCCGGTTAGTCAGAGTTGCAGCCCATGACGATGTATTCAGAGTTCAGGGCGTCATCTACTGGCGCCATATCATTGACGACCGTTGCATAGCTGAATCAGAACCGGTCGAGTCCTTCTGTCTTCTCTCCCCGAAGGGATGGTGCCACTCATGAGGGAGTACGTGGTTCAGCGGTACGCCATCCTCATTGAACACCAACACGTGATCGTCACTGCTGAGAGCGGGAAGGAAGCGGCGCTCAGGGCGGAACACGAAGATGACTGGTCCACCTTGGATGTTCAAGAGGATGGCATCAGATGGACGGAAGCAGCTCTAGTCGCCAATGACAATGGGAGCGAGGATGTCTACTACCGCTATGAACAGGAGATCCGAATCAACGAGGACGAGGTTTACCTGCTGACCCACCCCAAGGGCTGGAGGCACTCATGAACCGAGAGAAACTAGCTGAGCTTGCCGAGACCTTCGCCCAGGTATTGGACGAGAGGTACTTTCCCTACGATATCCTTCCATTGATGGGGGAAGTCAGAGATGCCCTTCGAGAAGCTTCTCTAGACAGAGAATACTTCTCGGTTGCTGGTACAGGCATGGCTCTGACCGTCTTGGAAGACCCTGATTGGGTCGGTGACCTGATGCGAGAGCATCACCAGCTATCCGTGTGCGAGGACAGTACCCTCGTCGGCAAGACCGTCAGCTTCTTAATCCAACTGTTCCCCAGGGCGCAGAACGACTTCGCCCTGAGAGCCGAGGAAGCATTCAACCAGTTCCGCGACTGGGAATCACAGAACCAGTCCCGGTATGAAGTCTTCGAGTCGGTTCTCGGAGACTGGATCACAGATCAATCAGCCAAACTCAGGCTTTCCCCCAAGGGGTACTGGGGCGTTCGGTCGTAACGGACACGATTACTACACCCATACAGGAGCCACCATGCATATTGCATGTGATGTGGACGGGGTCGTTTGTGCCACGATGGAGGGATATGTCGCTCTATCGAATGAGCTTTTCGGTAAGAAGGGGAAGGTCACGGACATCGTGTCCTGGGACTCGACCACCAACCTGGGTATTACCCCTAGCCAGTCAGACCAGGTGTGGGAACAGCTCGACTGGATGGGGCTAAGGACCATCCCAGGGGCGGTTGGTTCTATCCGGCAGCTGCTGGTCGATCACACCTTCGTATTCATCACAGCACGCCACGACATTCCTACGACCAGGGAATGGCTAAGTCGGTTCGTCCCTAACGTCCATGTGGTCTACGGACATGGAGGTACGAAGGCAGGGATAGCCATGGACCTAGGAGCCGAAGTCCTCATTGAGGATCGCCTGCTGGAGATCGAGGCGTGCTCTGTCGTGGGATTTCCCACCATCCTCTTTGACCGGCCCTGGAACCGATCTTACAACCACCCATACCGAGCTACTGGCTGGCCTCAGGTAGTCGAGCATATCGATACCATGTCGAAGTCCAACTCCTCCCCCTCCACACCTCACGAGGACTCGACCTATGCCCGCTAAGACAGGAACTACGGCTTCGAAGCCCGTCCGTAAGCCTAGATCGGTCACTATGATCGCTGAGGTTGTCTACAACGACAAGGAGTATCTCCCGCCTGTCGAGAAGGGCGAGCTCCTCGCCACGATCAAGGTTGTGGGGAAGAGCAAGCAAGACGCTGACAAGCAGATGGACGACCTGTTCCACTACCCGTGGAAGCCTCACCTGTACAAGAAGTACGACCCCAAGAACATCGTCATTCGGACCCTCACCGAAGCTCAGTGGGAGAAGAAGAACCAGGACGCTCTGAGCAAGGGGAAAGAACGGGCCACCAAAGCCCAAGTTCCGAAGAAGAGGGGCAGGAAGAAGGCGAGCTAGTGATCAAGCTCTGGATGATCAAGTGGAACGACGGTGATGAGGACTATGTCCATCTGTGCATGGATGCAGAAGAGCGGGAGCAGCTCTATCTCAAGTTCATGCTCAAAGTCGCTCGTGAGGAATATCAGGGAGCAGATGATCCTGGAATGCTGTGGCCGAGCTGGATGGTCACATACCTAGGTCCTGGATCGGAGGACTGTGACACATCAGGCATCACGCCGGGCATGGCTTTGCAGCTTCATGATGTCGCTCGGTGCAGGGAAGACGCCTACTGGACGCACGCCTATGACGAGGTGACTCCCGAACGCCTCCTCACCTTCCTTACCGACAACATCGACAAGCTGGATTCAGGCTTCATGACAGAGCTGATTGCCGTCTGGAAGGCGAAAGATGCCTAGCGCAAAGGTCCATCAAGAAGAGATCCGCCACTACGGCGGGAACAGCAGGGATTGGTTTAACGAGCTTCACACCTACACCTGCTCAGAATGCGAGGTAGAGGTTGAGAAGGAGGAGGACCGGCCCGACCAACAGGGCGGCGACTCCGGCAATATGTACGGCAACCGTGACCCCCAGTGGATGCCATTCTATCCCTACCGATACTGCCCGCATTGTGGGGTGAAGTGGGAGACTTACGAAGTGTCCACGGTCCGTGGGCGTGAGGAAGCCAAGAAAGCCGCCAGGCTAAGGACATGATGGAGGATTCCCTATGAACGTGTACGTAGTCGTTCGGCAGGAGATCGACTCCCCCACAGTCCTGGGTATATATCTGACGGCAGACGAAGCCAAAGCATGCCGTCAGGAAGGGCTGCTTCGGGAATTTCGGCTTGGCTATCCGGCGCCCTCAGATGTACGGATGTTCGTTGAGGGTCTTCCCGATACTACTGCCAAAGAGATCAGAGATCTCGCTCGTGAATCGAATGGCACTGCATCAGACGAAGCCTTGCGGATCCTTGCTGAGGAGGCCTTCTGCAGTCAGGACCCTTGGATCGTAATAGAGGTATGTGAGTCCAGTTGGCCCGTCCAGAATCCGGGAGATAGTTCAGATGCTTAGATGGCTCCAACGACTTCGCACTCCCTCTCTCCCCGGCCTGCACCCCAACTGTGACCGTGTGACCATCACGTTCGACATGCACCGAGATGATCTTGAGAAGATCAGGGAACGAGCCCGGTGGGAATTGAAGCATGCCGATGATCCTCGTTCACTCGACCAGCTCATAGGGTCCATGGCCCATACGATGGTTAGAGAACGGTCCACACAATGGGAATGGCAGGCCCAGCAGAAGGAAGATGAGCTGAGGCAGGAGTCGAAGAAGAGGCGCAAGCTCTGGAGACTACGGAAGAAGGAGAGGTAGCTTCAGATGCTCGACAGAATCCCTCCCAGGGAAGGAACTGCTTGGCGGTTCAGAGCTCATCCCAAGGGGTGGATGAGCTTCAGCGAATACGACGGTGGCAATGGTCTCGACATCGCCGGGCAATGGCTGTCCGGGTATCGGTCGGAGCACCCAAAGGGACCGTGGGGCGAGGACTGGGATCGAATAGCGGCGTGGGAGACGATCCGGGCCGTCTGTGTCGCTGCCTGCAGGGTCAAGCTTCCCTATCAGATCCAATTCATGAGCCGAAGCCACGATGCACGTCGCCTAGCGATCTTCTTCTGTCAGACAAACCCTGATCCAAGGGTGGAAGTCCTTATCCAGAATACCACTTCGACTCAGATGTCGGTGCAGGTTCACCTGAAGATCCCGTCTTGGAGTCATCAGCGGCACCGCCTCGACGGATTGGACGACATCCCTGGCATCTCGGAGTGGGTAGAGTCCGAGCTACGGGCCTATCTAGGGAAGGGTGGGGGCGACTGAAATGAACAGTTCCCTGGCGACCATCCATCTGGTCATGAAGATCTATCTACGCTCTGGACATGTGAAGCCGTTCCTTCACTTCAGTGAGAAGAAGGCCGTTCGAGACTTCCGTAAGATCACGCTGGAACAGACGTGGCTTGCTCTCGATGCCAGGAGGCGAGGCGACTTCGAGAATCACCTCGATCCTAGGGAACATCACTCGAAATGGGAGGTCGCCCGTCTGTCACAGTTCGCTCATGTGTCACAAACACTCTTGGACTGTACTGAGGCAGCGGAGGCCAAGCTCCTGGACCATATGCCATGGACAATGACCGACTATGATCACATGCGAACGCTGGTCCTAGCAGTCGGTGGTATTCGTATCTGGCATCGGGAGTATGGACTGAACAGACACGACAGCATGAACTTCATCTCCAACAACATCGATTGCATTGGGATCCAGGAGATGCTGGAGATGTTAGCCAAGTGGAAAGCGTCCAATGCCTAAGCTACCAACGCTCTATTGCCTGACCCATACCCACAAGTACGGCGAAGACGTTACAGTATATGTCAGTGACTCCGACAGGGACAGGGCATATCGGGGGCAATGCTTCGAGGAGGCACAGCACGTCGGACCCGACGATGAGACACCAGAGAATGTTGTCGCTCTCCTGATATCAGAAGAGGGTGTCGACGTGATGTCTATCGAAGACGATGCCTGGTCAACTATCGCAGAGCTAGCTGCCGATGGCGAAAGAGAATGGTGGGGCTTCAACGACCATCACATCCCCCTTGGTGAGTTCCAGGACTTCGTCAGGAAGAACGCCGACGCCATCTCCTCATCGACACTGATTGAGCTCGTTGCAAGAACTATCGTCAAGCCTTAGCCGAACTCCGGAGAGGGTCGATGCCTTATATCTACTCGCTAACCTTCCACAACGAGGGGGGCGAAGAACGACACTCATACATCAGAGAACGAGACCGAGACGCCCTTCACAGATCACAGTGTCTGGATGAGGCCAAGAAGCTGTATTACTCAGCGCCTGCAGCCTATGACGACATGGAGCCTGCTCTCGTCGACCTACTGACAGCCGATCCAGGCTCAATCGATGTCATGTTTATCCCTGAGGACCTGTGGCTCAAGCTGTCCACACTCATGGAGCAGGAAGGAGGGGAGCTTTGGTGGGAGCCTTACCGATACCAGATGACACCGAGTGACTTCCAAGCATTCATCCTGCAGAACGCCACCGAAGTGACCTTAGCTACTCTTACCGAGCTCATCGCTCGACATTCTGCCAAGTCCACCTAACCTCGGCTTTTCTTCCGGGCACGGCATCTACCTCCCTGTCACGTTGTCTATACGACATCAATCCATGATTCCCAGTATACTCATAGTCACACCCATATGGGAGGACTGATCATGGACGTATGGATTTCGTATTGGAAAGACGTGCCAGCAGCGACCGAAGGCGTGTTCGTCCTGGACTCGAGGGAGGAGTGTGACCACGAGGTTGTCAAGGCTCTTCGGAAGAGGATGGCGGCCAAGGACGGGGCGGTTCGGGCCATCAAGGATCCGGACCTCAAAGCCGACGTCGAGAAGTGTCTGACTATGGCGCTACATGGGGTCAAGGAAAGTCCTGCCCGCCACATCCCCGACATGACCGACCTCCTAGCGTTCATGCAAGAACGACGGGGATACACACAGTTCCATTTCGAAATCGACATCTCGAAAGAGCCCTTGAAGCCAGTTGTTCGATCCTATGTGGAGAACGTGGCTGAGGACACCGAGGCAATGATCATTATCGCCAATGACCTCGTGGATGCAAAACTCAATGGCGCATAGGTTGCGCTACTGCGAATAGAAAGACCTACCAAGTGGAGAAGCCGAAGCTCAAGTTCTCAGACAAGGCCTTCCAACGAGTCTGTGCCCTCAGGAAGGTCATCCCGGTGGAAGTGAACGGGACGGAGGTGTCCGAGGTGGTCGAAGTCATCGAGGACTCCTCCTCCGATGAAGTAGCCTACGCTCCCAAGAACGCAGAAGAACTCCAGAGGGTCACGAGCGGTGACACCGAAGGAGTGGAGACCAGGGATCTCACAGTGGAGAAGACGGGCTACTCCCGAATCCGTCAATGGTGGCAGAACCCAGTCAAGCAGGAACTCCTAGTCTCCCTCTCCAACACACCCGAGGAAGGCATGGTCACTGTCGAGTACATGGGCAGTAAAGCCGAAGTTCCAGACGAGTTGGCTGTGTAAAGGAACCTGACATGCCTAGACTGATCATATGGAAGGACCACAGAGGGTCTGTCAGTGGAGTCTACATCTGTATCGGTGACGAAGACATGGCATCCTTCGTCTTTAACGAGATCCAGAACAACTGCGACCGGGAGAAGGTGGTACGCCCACTTGATTTGTTCTACGGACGGCATATCTCGGTAAAGCAGTTGCACCGGATATTCGACGAATCGTCCGACAGCTTGGCCCGTGTCTGGATGCCGGACGGCTACGAAAGAAGCGCGCTCTTGCATTGGTTGCAGGAGGAGGCCGACTTCTCCATCTTCATCGAGTATCTAGATGTGCCGCCCACCAACCTAGAGAAACTCATCACTCACTGCGCTCCTCATTTCAGCAAAGCGTTCATGACGGAGATGAATGCGAAGTGGGCAGCAGCACAGGAAGAGAAGTAGGACCTCGACGTCCGTCCCAAGCATCCAGATGATCCCTACGAAGTCGTGGAAGGCATGTGGAGACGGAAGGTCCGTGACTCCGATGGCGATGGCGAGGAGTAACACCCCAATCTCCTATTGACCAGGCGAATCATACAGACTAGAATTCTGGGCCCACTAACTCCAGAGGGCCCGAGATGACCGTCATTGCTGAAGTCCGCACCCTCCAAGCTGTAGACGCCCACAAAGATCTCGTCTATACTGACGCCTCCAAGATTCCAAGCTACGTAAGAGACCAACGATGGGTGCTAGACACCCCTGTATCGCTGAGCCCTGGTGATTCTGTCGCCCTGGACTCGAGCGGCACCAGTCTAGTCATCCATCGGGAAGGCGGAGCGCAGGACACCTGTCCTGTGAGCGTACGTCCCTTCTCTCTGATAGACGAACTCATGGACCTTCAAGAGGTGTGTGAGTCCTTCGGCTTCAAAGAGAACTACGTACGTGGTCTACGGGCTGAGAATCGCATCCCTAGCTTCAAGATCCACGGTCAATTACGTTTCCTCCGCTCCCAGTTAGAGGAGTGGGTTTGGGATCATCTCAACAACGAATCATCGTTGGGAGACGGTCGTGGCCGTTAAGAAGGTGACGCTCAAGAACGAAGAGACACGCTGGCAGGTCGACTACAGGGATGCAATGGGGAAGCGACTTCGTAAGCGCTTCTACCGAAAGAAGGAAGCTGATTCGTTCTGGCTGTCTGTACGAGGCAGAGCTTCTGTCAGTGAGAAACCCGAGGTGGATGGCAGAAGCATCACGTTCGGTGGGCTGTGTGGACCGTACATCGAGAGGCTGAAAGTGCTTGGTCGGGCGCCTAAGACGGTCGCCTTCCAGATCGCTCTCATCACCCCAACACTGAAGCCTAAGTTTGGGTTGGTACGTCTCAACCGCCTGACGACTAAGATGCTCCTAGACCACCGAGCCAGTCGGATCAGTGACGGCAAGTCGGTTCGGACTGCCAACGCCGATATCCAACAGATGAAGACGATGCTCTCGTTCGCTGTTGAGCAGGGATTGGTCAAGGAGAACGTCGCTGACGGAATAAAGCCCATCCGAGACACGGTCAAGAAGAAGGAGGCCCTGACAGTCTCTCAGATCTCGTCCATCTTGGAGGCGGCCAGAGGGACCCACCTACACATACTGGTGCTGACAGCGTTGCACACCGGAATGAGGAAGGGCGAACTCTTCGATCTTCGTTGGAAGGACGTCGACTTTGACGAGGGCGTACTCCACGTCCGGACCACGAAGAACTACACGTTTCGCATGGTCAACATCACTGGGGAACTTCGGCCCCATCTCCACGAGCATCGGCAGTTCACTGAGGACCTGTGTCTAACTCACGACCACGTCTTCCACTTCCGAGGCAAGCCACTGAGTACTAACGTGGACAGTGGACTCAAGCGGCTGGCAAGCCTGGCGGGCGTACCCAAGTTTGGGCTTCATCTTCTGAGGCATACATTCGCCAGCCATCTGGCGATGGAGGGTGTGCCTCCACAGATCATACAGAAGATCATGGGACACAAGGACCCGAGGTCTACCCAGGTGTACATGCATTTGTCACCTGATAGCTACCGAAGTGCGAGCTTTTCCCTACCGTATGCAGAGCAAGGCGGGGGAGAGAAGGGGCCGAGATAACCGGAGGTGTCCATCCAGGTGTCCACGGAGCGTCGAGGTCACTTCTTGGACACTTTTTGGACACCTGTGCGATTCTGGGTCGATATCAGGTGTCTGGGAGTGTACGTGCGAAACCCCGTAAACGCTACTGTTTACAGGGTTTTCAGGGCTTCGTAGATGGTGGAGGATATCGGAGTTGAACCGATGACCTCTTGAATGCCATTTAAAATACGCATTCCCCACTCATCCCTCTAAACTCCTGTATATCCAGTGATACGGCACCGCCGGGCGGCTTCCGTCGCCCGGTTCTTCATGCCCGTTCATGGCTGTTCACGGTGAGTGACGGATAGTGATGGACACCTGATCCCGGTCTTTCGAGGTGGGAAGGGCGCATCGGCATAATTCCCCCTGTGGAATAAGTCCCAAATGCCCCGAAACTCGGTGACATGGGTAGGGCCCTAATCGTCACATGAATTTACCTTCTATTACACCCACGCTTGCGCTATGATAACAGAGCCAAGGGGACTTCCGCAATGATGCCGACAACCTTCGAACGTAGCCCCATAGAGCTAGCGAATCCCTATGTGGATCACTGGCCTCTCATCTCCGGCGAGGACAGCTACAGCAATGAGGTCGGTACGTTCTTCGTCCTGGATAAGCACTGGCTCTACGATGAGTTCTGGTACCACCTCACCGACGGTTGGGAAGAACTGGTCGATGGGCGTCCTGAATGGCCTGATCTCAGCCCATACCAGAAGAACGACGCTGCTCTCCACTATCTCCTAGTAGAACTGACCGAGGGGCTATACCGAGCAGCGTTTGAAGAAGGGGACCGGAAGTTCAAAGCTCCACGTGTCAGTCCCTCTGAGGACGACCAGTACGAGCCATGGGCCAGTCAATGTGTGGACTACATCTTCTATGCATTCGAGGACAGGCCGAAGGAGATCGAAATGGCTGCCGTGGTCATAGCGAAGATGAAGGACCACGGCCCCAAGTTGGTGGCCCCATCCTCTCATACCGTTCAAGAGGACTGAGGTAAGAGAAAGATGATGATCCAACGAGGACTGCAGTACGGCCAGGACGTGATTGACTTCATTGAGGGTAAAGACTTTGGGTGGTCTCAGCCCGACTGGACGTTCAGCCAGTTCACCCATCACTGGCGTCGTGAGAACGTCCTGCCAGTTCTGTCTGAGGATCGACTGGCTTACACAGTGACGAGTTCCAAGGCAGACAACGGCGATAACCGAGTGTGGAAGCTCCTGATGGAAGCCAACCACCATCGGGTCATGTCACGGCTCTACGGCGCCGTCTGTTCAGAGATCCACCATGGAGCTGGGCAGGTCAAGCCCTTCTCCAAGCGTCTGATGAGGCGCCTCGATAAGAGCAATGTCAGTCTCGCTATCGAGGTCCGGGACTGCCTAGACGGCAAACGGACCCCAAAGGAACTCGAGGAGTGGGCAACGGAAGTAAGCGAGCAACAGACGCAGTTCTGGGTGCGGATCCAGAATCAGCTTCGGGAACTGGCTAGTGAGGAGCACGTGCACCGTGGAACGGTGACAGAAGAGATTCGCCCCGAGCATCTCCTTCGCCACATCTACCTAGCCACTCCTCGTCATCTGTGGGCGGCGACAAAGGATCAAGGGCACCCGTTCTCTGTCAAGGTCACGTTTGACGATGCGATCCAGCAGGCCCCTCACGGGATGGCCCGGCTGAGATTCTGGTATCAGCACAGTGACTTCTACGCCTTGAACCCGATGAACACCGCTGCCGACAAGTGGCATACCGGACAGTCGTTCCTCTACCTTGGTCCCCGTGCCTATCCCTATGGCACTGGAAGTGTCATTAGGGAGCTGCTGTCGCTTGGGTGTGACGTGAAGTGGGACTACGGCAGTCTCATGGTCATGCCGGCTCGGGAAGCACTGGTCGTAGATGGACGAAGAGGACTCAACTTTCCGTTGCCAAGGACGATACGGGCGGGAAAGAAAGTCGATCTCCTCGAAGGAACCGCCGACGTCTATAAACGAATGGAATCGCCTTGGGAAGCTCGAAGAGTCCGCAATACCTGGTTCGCCATGAGTGAATCCGAACGAGACCAAATGCGGGCTTTAAAGCCTAAGGCTTGGGTTCACGGGGAGTTCTCTCTCTCTGGGTATCGGTTCCTGTCTTCGGTGAAGCTGCTTCCTGTCTGTCGGACTCATGATGAGTACAAGCATGCTCACAGGGTGGCTTCTGCTGAGTCTGCGAAGGATCACTTCGAGAAGTCTCGTCGGGTTGATCTTGGTGATGACCTGCCGTTCTAAGGGAAGGGACGAACATGACCGACGAACACACCCGTCTCTACCGAGAGGTGGATCGATGGACCAAGCTGTTCTGGGAGAATGCCGGGAACGTTCCGTCCATCGGATGTTCCACGATGGCTCTCCAAGCCTGGGACACTTCCATCTTTGCACTGACGGTCAGGAAGAGACGGGCCGAGGAAGTGGAGCGTCGATATGCCTGCAAGAGCTGATGTCGTCATCGAGTGGGCATACCAGGACAACTTCTTCGACGCTCACTGGGCTTACCTCTTGAGGTTTGGGGATGTGATCGAAGAGGACGGGGATGGCGCCGATCTTTCCCCGACCCATCAGAGAGTGGTGGATGGATTCGACCAGTTCTGCACACAACTGCTCGATGACTACTGGAAGAAGTATCCCAAGACGTCTGGCACTCCCATCCACAGAACTCAGAAGTGGGCGAGGATCATCCCGGACGCTGTGTTCGGGAGCTGGGGAGCTTGGGACTCGAAGCTCTATCACCTCTACGTGGAGTTCAAAGACTACGGCTTCTCCCCCAAGGGGTACTACGGCATTCGATCAGGACCAGTGGACTCATTAACGACGGACTGAATAAGCCAGTCCCTCTCCCAAACCCGGAAGAGGACTGGACAGATGATGGACTGGGACGAGATGGCAGATGCCCAGTGGGACTACGACTCACTGAGGGAATACGAGACCGAACACGAATTGGAACTTAGGCTACGGACCACGAAGCCTAAGTTCCTGACGACCGTCGGTGCTGACGGTCAGGTGATCTTTGACATTGAAGCGGCGTGAAGAGGAGAACGGCATGGCATGTGTACACGACCTTTGCTGATTTGGCGATTGGAACCGTTGAAATCAGCCGCATGGCAGAACGTGTTAGCTGAGCTGCCCCCAGGCATTGGGTACAGACCCGGAGTAGACGACTCCGCGCTATTCGTCTCGGGGAAATAGCCTCTCCTTGGTCATGCTAAACGAGGTGAGTCCGCTGGCAGGAGCTTTCCACTCCTGTTAGCGGCAACAACTTACGGGGGAACGGTCGATGGGGAATAACCCCCAGGGCCAGCCGGGTTATGTTCCCCCACCAAATTACGGCTTCGAATAAGGAGATCGGGACATCGAATCGATTCACGATCTGTTCGACAAGGTGCGGAACCATCCAGATTTCAGGGGTGGGACCATCTTCACCGTCAATGACACTGAACATGGGATGGCCGACGAAGATCGAATGGTCGAAGTCGGGTGGCAAAGCATCTGGGACAGTGAGGAAGAGGAGGACGGCGATGCCTAAGTTCACCGTCACCTGTCGACAGATGGTCGAGCAGCTGTGCGAGATCGAGGTCTACGCCAAGGATAGGGGTGAAGCCGAAGAACTGGCGATGGAAGATAGCCGATTCCCGAAGTCCGACGACGAACGGTGGCTTACCGAATCACGTAATGACGAGCGTTCAGGCATGGCTACTCCGGATCTCGACCCCATCTATCGACGAGCCGAAGAGTATGCATGTAGTTTCGCATCCTTCCAGAAGCTTGACACAAGCCTCTGCGTTCCCAAGTGGGACATGTTGGAGCGCATTCCGTTTAGAGTAGAAGGCACTCCCGAGGAACAGAACTGGCGATACCTCTTATCTGAGAATACTGTTCATCCCAAGGGGTGGGCCCTCCGGCGAATACTATACACCGCTGACTCCAATGGGGATCGTTGGGTACGTCCTACGCTGTACAACACATCTCACAAATGCTGGGAGCCGACTGAATCCGAGACCAAGGCATTTCCGTTCTGGAGCAACTATCCAGACATTGGGGGTCCCAAGTTCATGGAGTTCAAGGGCCCACCAGACGAAGAACAGGAGGCTGAAAATGCCTAGATACGACGTTTCGTTGAAGAAGTATCGACCGGCTGCATACGTGGCCATGACCGTCTTTGGAGCATCCGAAGACCAAGCGAAGGAGACGTGCATATCCCGTCTCCAAGATGCTGACTTCGCCGAACTGCAACTGGTACAGGGCGTCAAGGACTACTACGATGAGCATACGGATACCGAACATGTGGAGGTCTACGACATCCAGTTGAGACCTCTGCCAGAGACCCCTCTGATAGAACCAGGTGAGAACCAAGGCCTGCTCGACCTACTGGGTCATGTCTGGAAGAACCTCACGCCTGCACAGAGGGATGAATTGGCTGACTACATCATAGGTCAGCGATCGCAAACAGCTTAGAGGACGGGCCACAGGGGCCTGTCATTCACTCCAACCGATACGGTCAGAGGACTGGTCGTATCGATAACTCGGCGCCAACTGTGTGCGCCGGCAAAACACCCATGCAAGAGGAACGCAACATGCCAGAGACGTTCAGTCTCTTCAATCACTTCATGGTCGGTGGGCACATCGTTAAGGTGCGCGAGGCACAGCCCTTCCAGACCTCCTACTCAACTCACTGCAGCGTTCGTCCGCAGATTGCCACAGCGCCGTCTGACGGAGAGAACTCTGGCGGGAAGCACGTCTTTGCTTCCGTCACCATGCCCAAGAAGTTCTATGGGGTGAACGAACAGACGTTCAAAGAGGGCGGCAACGTCTTCCTGAGCGGCACCATGGATACCTTCACATGGGAGCCCAAGAACGACGACGGGGAAGCCGGCGAACTTCGTTTCGGCATCAACTGTGGATGCTGGGCTGACAGCCCGAATTCCAAAGCCGAGATGCCGATCAACAACACGAGGATTGTGACACCGATGGATCCTGTCTACGCCAACAGCCTGACGGCGATTGGCCTGCCGGTAGACGATCCCGTGACGGAGTCGCAAGTCCTGGAAGTTCGGGACGGCGTCATCGTCTTCCTGAAGAACAAGGTCGCGGTCAATAAGACCGGGATCGAGAAGGCCACCATCATACCGGTCTTCTTGGACGAAGTGCCCGAGGGTTACGGTGTCGAGGAAGATGCCGTGTGGATGGTCGAAGGCCCGCTCGGTGGTAAGCCTCTGCCGACCGCTGAGGGTGCCGATCCGGACGCCCGTCCCCAGTATCGGGACTGTGTGGTCTCCGACACCTTCGTGAAGGTCGGCGAGTTCGACACTATCCTGACCTGCACCCAGCAGCCGTCGATGCCCTTCTAGGGTCGATGGGTCGGAGGGAGGGGGATCTGTTCCTCCTCCCTCGCCATCTCAATTTATGTGGGAGTTATGAGTGCTATTCGTTCCGCACGATGTCGACCGCGAGACGACAGCTCGTCTCAACGAACAGGCTGGGGCGCTCGGCCTGGAGCTCATACAGTCGGATCAGCCATACGGCGAGAACTGCATTCTACTGGCATCTCTCGTGGACTCCCCTGAAGACTCAATCCTCGAACCACTCGCTGTGGAGATGTTGAAGCGGAAGATGTTCACGATAGAACTCGCCCAATACTGCCTCGGGGAATTCAGATCGATCCGTCCAGTTCGTGAGGCAGTGACACTTGCCAAGCAGCTGCTGATCTCGTGGATGGCGAGCGAGGAACATCCAACGAGGATGAGCGCAGAACTCCAAGCGATCGTGAAGGAGTCGAAACTATGCCAGGCCCTCTATGGGTGATCTGGACGAAATGGGGTCTGAAACACATCGCCAGGGATGTCGCTCGGGAAGCAGCCATTCACGGCGCCAAGACCGCAGTGGGGCACGTCGTCAGACGCCTGGAAAAAGACGACTCCGAGATCGAGAAGCCGACTGGGAAGTCGGTCACTAGGTCCAAGAAGACGAAGCCCAAGGATTGGTATCGATAGGAAGGCACGGAATGGCCGACTGGATAGACGAGATCATCCTGCAAGAAGGAACAGATCGAGAGAAGACGATCGACATCACCTTCACTCGACATACGCCCCAAGAGGTCGTTCTCGACCAGATAGGGGCGCTCAACGCCTACTACAACCAGACTGTCCATCGCTATCTGGACGATGTTGAGGTATATGCGAGGACCCAGGGACTAGCGGGACGTCGACGGGCTCACTGGGAGAGTATCGAGCAACTCCACATAGCTAACAGAAAGTCGAAGACCGAGGGGAGAGGGCCAAGTCTGGACCATCTCCGTGGAGAGGCGAAGAAGGTGCATGCAGAGAAGTTCCAGTCCCTGCTCGCTACCGAAGAGGACGCCTTGGCCCGACATATTATCGTACAGGCGCTTCGACATAAGGTCGACATGATAAAGACGATGATCATGTCTCGTCAGTCTGCGATGTCTGCCCAGGTCGCTCGTGAGAAGAGCGCTCAGTACACCCGATGAACAGAGGAGATGGAATGACACTGGCGGACGCCCGCAAACGGATCGAGAAGGAGTTCGGCAAGGACACTCACACACGAGCAAGTGACGGGCCATCGAAAGTCGAGTCCGTATCGACAGGCGTTCTCTCACTCGATGGGATTCTGGGTGTCGGCGGGATGCCCAGAGGTCGAATCATCGAGGTGTCGGGACAGCCATCAGCCGGCAAGACCTGGCTAGCCCTACGGCTTGCAGCAAGCGTCCAGAAAGAGGGCGGGACAGTCGCCTTTGTGGACGTCGAACACGCCTTCGATCTCTTCTGGGCTCACCGTCAGGGCGTAGACCTGTCAGAGGATAGGCTGGCTCTGGTCCGACCACAGTATGCGGAACAGGCGCTCACACAGTGCCAGATATTCGCCGAGACAGGGACAGACCTAATCGTCCTCGACTCGATCGGTTCCCTCGTTCCTGAGAAGCAGGCTCAGGACGAGTACGGGACGGTGCATATCGCTGGGGTACCTCGGCTTCTCACCACGGCGATGAAAAACCTCCGTCCGATCTGTTTCGAGACGGGTTCCATACTCTACTGCATCAACCAGCTGAGGGCGAACATCAGTGGTTACGGCGATGCAACTCTCACACCTGGGGGATGGGCGCTCAAACATGCAGCTTCGATCCGCTTGAAGCTTCAGACGACGGATGCCAAGGGCAAGATCGTGAAGGACGGGAAGGGGAATCCTCTCGCCCAGATCGTGAAGGCTCATGTAGCGAAGTCGAACGTGGATGTGCCGGGCAAAGAAGCCGAATACGAAATCGACTTCGATCAGGGATATGCCTTCGAGGCGGACCTGGCAGCCCTGTCAATCGAGCACGAGCTGGTAGAGCAGAAGGGGGCCTGGATCTCCTTTGCCGATGTAACGGCTGATTTGGAGGAGCGCTTCCAGGGCAAGCCTGCCTTCGTCGACTTCCTTCGGGGCCACCCACCCATTGCTGAACGCCTCCGCTGCCAAGTCCTTGAAGCCATGCAGGACACGACGACCTTAGAGGAAGTCATGGCCCGAAAGGACTATGGCACTCCGGCAGGTGAAGCCGAAGTTGAAGCCGATCCTCAAGGGGATCTGGCTCTCACAGCCTAGGGATAGAACGATGCCCGAGTACCCATCCGCTTCTCTCGTGCTGAATAGGGTGAAGCCTCCCTCCGGTGGAGGCGACCCACTCGTTCGATATCACCGGCGGGTCCAGTCTGCCAAGAGGTCGGGAATTTGGGCTTTGAAGACCGAGGAACTGCTGTCTGAGATGCTGGCCTATGCCTTGCTAGGTTCTCAGAGAAAGCCCTTGATTGAGGAGGTCGTGGCGTTTATCGAAGAACACGGTCTCCTCGACAAGGCCACTCGTGAACTTGCTCATCTTGCCAAGGAAGCGCAGCCCGAATCTGACGGGCCGGTAGTTGTGCTGGGGTTGCTGACGGCGTTCCACATCGTTCGTCGTAGGCTCCCGAAGGTTCAGAAGATCGACATGTTCAACCATCTCCTGGACTACTGGCGCAAGGGCTTGCCGGTCATACCTCAGATCGACAAGAGGCCCATGGTGAAGGGGTGGACCGAGTTCGCCTATCAGATTCCCTCTCAGTGGGACGTGCGCAAGTGGCAGGGGTGGGAGTTCGATGCCATCGGTTTGGTCTTGGGGCCAGCCAGTGACCTGTGTGTGATCGACATCGATGTCCGAGAGAACCACGACGGTAGAGAGGCGTGGGAGGTGGACCCGGATCACCCTCACCTCGTCAGCACAACCAGTGGTGGTTATCACCTCTACTACCTTCACAGAGGAATCCACGGGAAGAGATGGCTCGGAGAGGGAGTCGAGTTCTTCGGCACTGAGAGGAAAGTCACCTTGCCCCCAAGCCGAGGTTCCTATCACTGGGTCAACGAGACCTGGGACAAGATCCCAAACTTCGACCTGAGGTTCCGGGAACTTGAAGACGACCCGTATGCGAAGCCTAAGTTCCAGTCGGATGTTCCAGTGGATGACGCCTGGGCCATGAAGGTTGCCGACATGAGGGATCCAGCTACTGCGGGCAGCCGGGTAGACGCTGCAGTCCGATACATCGGATACATGATCCGCAAAGGCATCGATAACGTCGACACGATGCAAGCTGCGATCCACCGATGGAACGTGCGGAACGATCCGCCGCTTACTGATACGGAACTACGACACAGCGTATTCACGTGCATTCCACGATTCATGCAGGCCCATCAGCGAGCCTCATAGACGACCGTGGATATCACATACATGCCTAAGAGGATTGTGCCTTGGAAAAACTACAGGTCAACCATCGAGATCCGAGCGAGTGGACATTGGAGGACCGGCGGGAGGCGGCTGAGAAGGTCCAGTTGGCGAAGACCCATCTAGCCTTACGGCAGCCGTTCTTTGCGGTGCTGGCGATGAACCTGAGGACTCAGCCGCATCCGTGCCACCCGTTCAAGACGATGATGGTGAACAGCCACACCATCTACTACAACGTGGATTATGTGTTGGCTCTGTCTCACAAGGAGACGCTCTATCTCATATGCCACGAGACGTGCCATCCAGCTTTCGGACACCTCTTCCGTCGTGGAACGAGAGCTCCACTAAGATGGAACATGGCCATCGATTTCGCCTCTAACTGCATCCTGGATCAGTACAAACTCGGATCTGCTCCCAACGATGGGGGCTGCCGAGACAGCAAGTACAACGGAATGACGGCAGAGGAGATTTACGACCAACTCGAAGACGATGCTGGTGACGGATCTTCCCAGATGAACATCGTCATGCCCGACGGAGAAGGTAGCGATGGCAGCTCTGGGGGGGGAGGCGACCCTTCGTCAGACACCTCTGGGACCTGGGACGGGCATGACTTCGGAGACGGTGGGCCTGAGAAGTCGGAACAGGAGGAGCGTAAGTGGCAGAAACGGGTCGTGGAAGCCGTGGAAGTCGCTGATCAGACTTCCGAGGGACAGGGCAGTGTGCCAGCAGAGATTCGTCGTATGGTCAGCGAACTCGTCAGTCCCAAAGTTCCCTGGCAACGGGAGCTGATGCCCTATGTCCAGATGGTGGCTGCGGACGACTACAACTGGCGGTACTTCAACAGGAGGTATCTGTCCCTTGGGATGCTTCTGCCGAAGATGAAGAACCCGGGACTTCCGGAGGTTCTGATTCACATTGACACGTCCGGCTCGATGTCTACGAGTGACATTACGGACTGCGTGTCAGAGGTCATGGGTATCTTGCAGACGTACACCCCCGAGAAGCTCCACTTTGCAGCTTGCGATGCTGGAATGTTCGACGGAGACGATGCCGAAGTAGTGCCCAATCACGTGACGGTCCTAGACCACCACGAAATGATGAACACCGACCACGTCATCGAAGAGATAACCGAGAGTCTGGCTGGTGGGGGAGGCACGTCCTTCGTCCCAACCTTCAACTACATCCGCAAGAATCCTGGCATCCAGCTAGCGATCATGATGACCGACGGGTATGGCACGTTCCCGGACACCGATGAATGGGCTGGATATCCGACGTTCTGGATGTCCACCGAAGCCGGAATGGCGGCGGACAAGTACCCGTTCGGTAAGGCAGTCAAGATATAGCATCGACGACGACATATCCGAGACCTTTAAGGAACTGGTCTCGGACAAGGGCAATAGCCCAACACCCATACAAGAGAGACCGTGCATGTCCACGAAGACCTCCCCTGCGTCCGTAGCCAGCGAAATCACCCTGAGCCGAGCTCTGGATATCGTCAGGCTCCAAGTTCTCGCCGACCAGCCAACACTTCTCATCGGCCCTCCTGGACTCGGTAAGTCGGCAGCTGTCCAGCAGATAGTCGACGACCTGAGTACCGACGACTACGTCTACGAGATGGTCGACATTCGTCTTGGGCAGATGGACGTCCCCGACCTACGAGGGCTACCGCTGTTGAAGGGCGATACCACCCTCGAAACACGACCCCACTGGTTCCCAGAGGAAGGTAAGACACGAGAGATCGAGGTGTCTCCGGCGACCGCTGATACACCTGCCAAGACCAAGCGAGTTCCGGTTCGCTACCTGATCTTCCTGGACGAGATCACCTCGGCGGTGCCAACCATGCAGGCGGCAGCCTATCAGATCGTCCTTGAAAGGCAGATCGGTACGTTCAAGTTGCCACCCGAGACCCGGGTTCTTGCGGCTGGGAACCGCATGGAAGACAACGCCGTCGTCCATTTCATGAGCTCAGCCCTCCGCAGCCGCTTCTGCATCGTGAACGTGAAGACGGACCAGCAGGCGTGGGACAAGTGGGCCATGGGCAGTGGCGTGGATGAACGTGTCATCGCCTTCATCCGCCACAAGCCGGGGATGCTGTCCGATTACTCCCAGATGAAGCAGCAGAGCTACCCCTGCCCCAGGACGTGGGACATGCTTAGCCAGTCGCTTCAGCAGCTACCCCAAAGCACTGACGACAAGACGATCGACTCGGTGGAGATCCTAGCAAGCGGGATGGTCGGTCAGGGAGCCTCGCTGGACTTCAGTACGTTCGTCCGGACGTGCCAGGACCTTCCGAACATAGAAGCCCTCTTGGAGGGGAAGGTCCGGTTCACGATTCCAGACGACCCGTCGGCAGTCGACCTGGGCCTCATCTTTGGGCTTACCACTGCGGTGGCCATGCGGGCAGACGCCAGCTACAAGGGCAAGTACATCGATGCGATCTTCAAGTTCGCCCTGAGCATCCCTCAGCATCTGAAGGAGTTCCGAGTGCGGGTCGGGATCGATGCGATCAACGTGAACCCAGAGGTCCTTGCTGCCTGCACAGACGAGAAGAACCACCCGAACGTCAGCACCTGGTTCACCGAGGTGGGGCACACCCTCGCCTTGATGGACACCGCTTAACGAGAGGCAGGGACATGGCAGACCTGGAGCTTCTAGCCGTCGGGAGGTCTTACGACCTCATCGTCGAATTCAATGCGTTCGTCCGCCTCGATGGTTGCAAGTACCAGGGCGGGCGGAGAGATGGTCTGCACGCCTTCATAGTGCCGGCTCAAAAGGGAATGGAGGATAAGGAGTTCCTGAGTGTCTCCTCCTCCAGAATCTCTGCGATCACGGTACCAGGTGGAACTCTAATGGGAATCCTCGACCAGGGAGGATCCCCTGATGAGCAATAAGGCGTTTGCGGACGAGATCAACGACATCTACTTCACAAGAGGCAGGAAGCGGCATGTGTGGCGGGAGGAGAGCGCCAGTAGAGGCAAGTTGGACGAGGGACGCCTTCTCCAACTTGTCGGGTACCTCGGAGCCGACCCACCGGATATAGACCCGCATAGCTTCTCCAGGTTTCCCCAGGTGGTTGAAGCCGTCACGGCAGCTCAGAAGCTTCTTGTAGATGGGATGAGCATAGCAGACTGGGCAAAGGTGAAAGCAAATGTCCTGAATTCCCGAGGAGACGTCCTGCTTGTATGGCTGTTCTTCACCATCCGCCATAGCGACGACTTTCAGATGCTGTCACTGGCCCTGGGGAGACTGAACCAGCAGCTCGGGGAAGCCCCCGCTCAGAGAGTGATCAAGGACATGGATCTGGACCCGAGGAAGAGAGCCTTTATCGAACTCAGAAGGAGGAGTCGATGAGAATCTTTGTGATGCTGTTAGAAGCGTGGCGGAACCGTAAACGAAAGAAGGTGGATGTGACACCTAAGGAGCGGCCCGCTCAGGAAGTTCAGATTCCGGAAGAGTCGAAGTCCAAAACTGGGCCGGTAGTCTCGGTTCCAGCTCCTCCTGTCCCAACATGGCGTCCTGGAGACGAGAAGGACGCTCGTGTTCTGGACCTATTGGATGAAGCCGGAGTTCCGGTAGAGACTGTCGTGGACCATAGAACCTATCTGCAAGCTGTCTGTCGGTTCCAGCTGCGAAGAGGGCTTACCGTCGATAGTGACCCAGGTGAGAAGACGATGGCGAAGCTCGTAGGGGCCGGGAAGAAGTGGCCCGATGACACCTACTGGGACGGCAACCCGGGAACCTACCGATCCTTTGGCGAAGGTCTGCCATGGTGTGTCCGAGAGGGAGTCATTCTGACTCAAGAAAACGTATCGCCTACCCAGGCGGACATCAACATGGCGAAGCTCTTCCCGATCAACTTCGCCGAAGTTCTGAAACGTGTGGATCCTGAATGGCGCCACATGTTCTCTGCTGTCCTTCTGACCGAGTCCAGCGGCAGAACATACGTAGAGCCACGGTACGAGGCGCATCTGGAAGACTACTCGTTTGGGCCTGCCCAGATCCTATACGGCACAGCTAAGGACCTGGGCTATGCGGGGGACCCCAAGGGGCTGAACGACCCCATGACAAGCTCACTGTGGGGCTACCAACTGATGCGGCGGAATCAGATAGCCAAGTTGGCATGTCTTGTGGACCCCATTCTCGAGGTTGCCATCTATAACGCCGGCGGAGTCTATGCCTCCGGTAGAACGGATTGGGGTATCCGACACTACGGATCACACCTGAGCCGATTCGTGAAGAACTGGAACGCCGTCACCCTCTCAGTTCGAGAAGAGGCATAGACATGGATCGACGGGCGAAGGAACAGCAGATGCTGTTCCTGAAAATGGACCTTCTGCACTCCCTGATGTCGAAGGTCCAGCAGATCGTGAATGACGACCCCGACACTAACGTAGGTCGAGTGATCTTCAATGGCATAGACGACCGCTGTTGTATCCCATCCAACATCTTTTGGAAATTCCACAAGACCATTGGATCCAATTCCCCGAACGTTACCGTGTATGCCGAGACTCCTTACGGGGACATCAGCATCTCCCTCAAAGAACGGCTCTCTATCGATATATCTCGGTGGGCCAGGAATCTGAGTAAGGATGCCAAGCACCACCCGAGGCTCTATCTTGAGATGGCGTGGGGGATGCCGTTCATTAGGTCTAAGCAGGCGGAGATGTTCGAAAGGCTCGATCAGACCTATCGATACATGAAGTGGTGGCGGAAACATGTCGAAAACCTCGACTTCAGCTCCCCGGAATTCATGGATCCTCCCCGGGTAGACAAGCCTAAGGCTGCCGGTCCGATACAACCTGAAATACCGGGGTTCTAACATGGCCTATACCGACGCCTACAAGAACCTTCGGCGGATGGATCTGGCGATCATGTGTAACCGTTACATCCAGAGCCTCAACAGCGGGGCGTCCACATCAAGAACAACTACGAGAAGGGGCACGGTTCTTCAACGACGTATGTCGCCGCCTGTATTCATCACAGACCTCCTCAAAAACCCCGCTTATACCGGCTTCTCATATCAACTGGTTGTAGTAGAGAACGCCGCCGCCATCTCAGTCCATCATGAGCCAACAGGACTCCAAGTAGGTTTCAAACAGCACTCCACGGGCTGGAGTGATCCCACGAAGGCAGCTAATAAGGGAGAGTGGAAGAGTTCTCCCGTCCAGGGGAGCCGTGTCGAGCTACTCGACACACTGTGGAACTTCTGGTGCTCTATACGGAAGTTCGCTGAATACGACAAAACCCGGGGACACATTCCTAGACCGCAGTAGTCCCAAACCAACTAAGAGGATATGACATGGAAACCGTACTGAATGCAACGGATACGATGCGTGAAACGATACCTGAGACGCCACCCATAGAGACGGTTGGCGCTCCGCCTTATACACCCCCGTCTCACAGCAAGCCGATCGAGGACATCTTCCCGACAACGACTCCACCGACGGCAGTGGAGTGGGACGCCGAACTGGCTGCCTTGGATCGTATCGACCCGAGTCAGTTCACCGATGGCAAGGTGTCCGACCGTTACAAGACCGTCCTGCACAGTGAACTGTTACGGACATTGCAGGACGAACTCGACAGCAAGGGAATGGCGTGGGATAGGTCCAGGATATGTGTCCTGGAACATGGGGCCGTGATGGTGTCGGGATACCGGCTGACAGACTTCGAGCCAACAGCAGTCGCCTACATCCGGAACAGCTACAACCGGAAGTATGCGATCAGTATCGCCGTGGGGATGCTGACTCGTGCAGGCATCCGTCTTCTCGGAGACTACCAGCCTCTCTATCAGCGCCATACCAGTGGACTGGATCTGCCGGCTGCCATGAGGAAGGCAGTGATGGACATTCCCGACCAGTACAACGATGGGGTGTCCACCTACATAGAGCCGATGGAAAAGACCGTCGTCGACGGCTTCCAGTCGGTGACATCCCGAGACATCCTCTGGCGCATCTTCGTCCAGGATAAGTCTCTGCCAGTGTCGTGGCTGACCAAGGTGTGGGACGACATCCGACACATCGGTCTGACAGATCGTCCAGGTCGTCCGCTCACACTCCTCGACGTCCACGACTCGATGCTGGCACGAGTGAGGTTCGACCTGTCCCTGATCGGGGCGGTCAACCGTGCTCAGAACATACTGGCACTTCTGTCACAGGATATTGACCGGACTGTGTTTCTCCAAGATCAGGGATAAATCCGGAGTCCCACTTGCATACACAAGGCTAGCAGGATACCATGCTAGTCACCCATACAGGAGTCGTTCATGCCGCTAGTGGACTACCTACCGTCCGATGACGTCGGGCTTATGTGCCGTGTCAGCAAGGTCGCCCTCGCCGATGTCCTCGGTGGTGACTCAGAGGACGGTAGTGTCGGATCGGACACGGGCATAATTATAAGCCATCTTGAATCGTTCCGAGAACCCGTGTTCAACGTGTTCCTGTCGAACGGTTCGTTTTGGCACTTCCCTCCCTCCGATGTCGAAGTGATCGGGTCCAACGTCCATCAGTCGATCGCTTACCTTGAGATGCTCAAGATCCCCGGTCAGGACGAAGGTGCCGTCCAACGGGCGAAGGAGTCTCTGAAGGGAGAACTGATGAAGCATGCGCCCAAAACCGAACGTGTTCGAGGCAGTAAGGCGTCGGGATAGAGGCCTCTGTTTCTCCTGTGGGAAACCTGGCGAGGAAATCCATCACATCGTCTCTCGCTCCCTCTTCACCAAAGGGGACAAGAGCCGAGACGAAGAGCGGAACCTCTGCCTGTTATGTCGGAAATGTCACAGTGAATCCCACTGTCTAAACGCCCGACGAAAACTGATACAAGCGATGGAGAAACGTCATGGATACGCCTACGAGGACGGAAGGTTTCGACAATATGTCTCTTGATGGACCAGGTGAACTACGGGCTCCCTTCGAGGAATTCGTAGAGCGAAGCTCAAGACTGTTTTGGGAGACCCTTACCCGGAACGGCAAGGATGAAACGGGGAACGCGGACGTACTTGGCCCGGCTGAATATGGCGTGACTGTAGAGCCTGACCAGGACATGAAGCCGAGGACAGTGGTGCGCCTGTCTCTGCCAGTCGGACAGACGTCTTTCGATCTGGCATTCCTCATCAACGAGGGCGAAGAGCCGACGCTTCGAGAATTCCTGCACGACCGGATGAACTTCCGTCATGACGGCAATGAGAAGTGGACTTCCGAGCTCCTGATCAATCTCCTGTCGGACATCGGTGTGGTTACCAACACCGGTATCTCTGGCAAGGTCGCTCGTCCCGACAAGACCCAACCCTAAAACCGGAGAGATTATGTCCAGTCTCGTCCATCTCCATAGCCACACTTCCTTCTCTACGGTGGACGGGACTGGCACTCCGGAAATGCTTGCGGCAGAGGCTGCCAAACTTGGGCTTCCCGCCCAGGCACTCACAGATCATGGCCGGGTATCTGGCATCGTCGAGTTCCACAAGGCTTGTGGCAAGCATGGGATCACTCCCATCCACGGCATTGAAGCCTACGTTTGGGCTGAGGACCTGCAACGTCCTGCTCACCTGATCTTGCTTGCTGGGGACCAGGGCGGACTCCACAACATCTACCGTCTCTCGTCCATTTCGGAGACGAACCATCAAGGTCGTCCTCCACGTCCCTGCATCACTTGGGCAGACCTTGAGAAGTACAACGAGGGCGTGGTCGTTGGGTCAGGTTGTGTCGGGTCTGAGGTTGGTCGTCTCGTAACGTCTGGGAGCATGAAGGAAGCCGTTGCCCGAGCTCGGTGGTACCGGGACGTCTTTGGGGAACGGTACTACCTTGAGGTCCAGAACCAGAACGACGGTCAGCCAGACGACTTCCACCTGCGATTCATGGATGGCGTCATCAAAATCGGGGAGCAGCTCGACATCCCGGTCGTAGCCACCAACGACTCCCACTACACCTGCATCGGTGACAAGGCTGCTCACCGGATGATTCTCGTGATGGACGGCAAGGGTGGGATGGCCGATGCCTACCGTGGTGACCTGTCCATCTGCACCAGCGATACCCTCGCCAGGAAGATGCGGGTAGGAACTGACGTTGACCCGGCGCCTTACATCCAGAACTCGATGGGTGTGTGGTCGATGCTGCAAGACATGGGCGTGGAGTCGATTAACCCGTGTCGAACCTCCATTGCCATGCCTGTCTATGAGTACAGAGGGAAGAAGAAGTCCGCGAAGGACATGGATCCCATCAAGCGGATCCGTGACATCTGTCTGACGAATCTGTCTCTCTTGAAGCAGTTCGGCTCCCTCAACCGGAAGACCGTTGATTCCAGCCGCTGGACGACCATGGAAGACGGTCTCTACCGGACCTATGTCGACCGTATTGAGCATGAGTTACGGATCATCGACAAGACGGGTTTCGCCAACTACTTCCTCATCGTGGCTGACTACGTGCGGTATGTGAAGGTCGAACTGAACGACCTGGTTGGCAGCGGGAGAGGGTCAGCGGCAGGAAGCCTAGTAGCTTTCCTCCTACGGATTACCGAAGTAGATCCCATCAAGTATGGGTTGCTGTTCGAGAGGATGTTGAACGAGGACCGACCCCCGAACAAGCCGCCCGACATCGATCTGGACTTCACTCCCGCTATCCGTGACAAGGTCGTCAAGTACCTGCAAGACAGGTACGGGGATGACAAGGTCGTCCGGATCGGCAGCTTCATGAACCAGGGGTTAAAGGACTCGATCCGTCGAGTAGGCGGTCACATTGGGATGGGTCGACCACAAGTGTCGGCCATAACCAATCGGATTCCTGCTACCGACGACATCGACATCCTGACTCAGAAGGATGCTGCGGGCAACTATGCATACTCCCAGCTTGCGGACACCTTCGAAGAGGACACCGAGCTTTGGGAAAACACTGCTCTGATCTCTCATCAGAGTGTGAAGCGTGAAGCTAGACACCCGGCGGGGGTCATCGTCTCGTCTGTACCTATCCAGGAATGGTGCCCACAGAGGATCTCTGTGGATGCCAACGGCAACAACATCAGCGTCAGCCAGTTCGACATGTACTCACTAGAAGACGTAGGTCTGATCAAGTTCGACCTACTCGTTCTGGGAACTATGAGAGTGCTGACCGATTGTGTTGAATACGTCCGCAAGGGGATCAGGGACAGGGAGTATGGCAAGGCGGTAGAAGCCGGGATCAAAGCCGGTGGCTCGGTGAAGGCTGTGGAGAGGAAGTCGCTCAGACAGGCAAACCGTGAGGCCAACAACTTCTCGCTCTACTCGATCGACACGGACGACCCACAAGTGTATGAGCTGTTCAACACAGCCAATACACGGGGCGTGTTCCAGCTCTCATCCAATCCGAGCATTCGTGAGATGTTCGCGAGGCTGAAACCCTCGTGCATCGAAGATCTTGCCGTAGGATGTGCCCTCTACCGCCCTGGCCCACTGGATTCCAGCGGGTATTGGGATGGGGAGGAGGACCCAGCGGAACGTAAGCTCAAGGGGATGAAGGGAAGCCCTAGGTCAGCGGTCGAGGAATACATCCGACGTAGACAGGGACTGTCACCGGCCCACTCGATCCACCCCAAGGTGGATGCCGTGCTGTCTGAGACCTACGGGATCATGATCTATCAGGAACAGGTCCTGAAGATCGCCGTGGAATGCGCTGGATACACCATCCTGGAAGCCGATCGCCTCCGAGAAGCAGTTGGCAAGAAGAAGCAGGAGATGATCCGGGCTGAAGAGCCGACATTCATGGCCGGCGCCACCAATATCCTCGGGGATGCTTCCCTGGCAGAGATGCTATGGAAGCTGATCCAGGCGTTTGGGGAGTACGGCTTTAATCAGGCCCACTCAGTCTCCTACGCCATGCTCTCGTATCAGACGGCATGGTTCAAGAGGTACTACCCAGCAGCGTTCTATGCTGCGATGATCGACCAGGAACTGGACAAGCGGCATCAGGATCGGATGGTTGAGTACGTTCACGATGCGAAGAACAACGGCATCACAGTCGACCCCCCAAGCATCCTGAACGCCACCCGCAAATGTCACATCAGTGAGGACGGTCGTGCTCTCAGACTTGGTCTGGAGAGTGTGAAGGGCATAAGCGAGACCGGCAGTGGCTATCTGTCATCGCATCTCGCCAATCCTGACAACCGACACATCACAAACTTCCTGAGAGGACTCGACACAAAAAAGGTCGGGACGACGCTCTTGCAGAACATGATCGAGATCGGCATGTTCGACGAGATGCTGGCGATTCCACGGGAGACAGCTATCGAAGATAAGCTGTTTGAACGTGGGAGGGTCGTTGCTGCCCTTCAGTATCTCAAGGAGTGGGTCAAAAAATGCGAGACGAGCGTCTACATCCCGTCTGACGGTGGCTTCTATGAGGACGTGGTGTCTATCCTGGAAGAGAAGGTCGCCTACTACGAAGCAAGGGACCTGACCAAGGAGGGAAATCGTAAGAACCGGGAGACTTGGGCTACCCGGCTCGAACGTCTGCGGTCATACCATCTCTCCCTCGTTCACATGCTCTCCCGAGAGAACAGCCTGCTCGGAATGTTCATCTCGGGAGATCCACTGAGCGACTACCAGGACACGATCCAGAGCTCGCATTCAGTCCGCTCCCTCAGTAGCCTTGTCCCCGACGACGATGGGAAGACGGAGCAGTTCGCCTTCGTCATATCTGCCATCAAGAGAAGGACGTCCAAGAAGACCTCAAACCCCTTCTGGGAAGTCCGCCTGGTAGATGCGACGGATTCAGTCGAGGCGATGATCTGGCATAGCTCCAAGATATCCGAGGACGATATTCAGCTAGGGAATATCGCCGTCTCATATGCCAGGATCGAGTGGAAAGAGGGGAGCTCGTATGTGCTCATCCTCGAAGACATTCGCATCATCGGCAACTTGGAGGATCAGGATCAAGTCAGGTATCGAGTAGAACTAGACTGCTCGATGCTGACTGTCGAGGAGATGCTCAAAATCCGCGGCGAGGTCCTGAAAGCCCCATCTGGGGACAACGGGTTCTACATGTCTTGCGGAGACACGATCTCTCACATCCGTAGCTTCAGATTCACCCCGACACTGTTCAAGTACATGGATTCCAAGTCAGCCGTATCGATCACAGCCGACAACGTTGATGCTCCAGAGGAGATCGCCGCTTGACTATCGCTTCAGAAGCTCCTGCAACCAGCCTCAGCCCTATGGTTGAGGCATATCGTAATGGGCGATGCACGTCCCCCGAGAACATCCGGTGCATGAATGCATTTGATGAGCCGGTGTGTACGATGCTCGATCTGCTCATGTACGTGAAAGCGTTCACAGAGCTGCTAATCGCGTTGGATGAAGGCAATGAGGACTCAGACAGGAAGGTAATCGAGGCTTACCTGGAGGAACTTGGGCTTATCGACCCGAACCTTCTGGCTTCCACGGTTTCCGAGATCAAGGGCTTCTTGCCCATCTTCCAGAAGGCTACTGCGGGTGCTACGGACTTCGGTGACAGCCTGGTCCAAGGCTTCATCATAGCGATGATCAGGCAGAGGGCCGGCATATATTCTTTGGAACTCGGAGACGCCCCGTCTGACGCCAGTCTCCTGGATGAGATCATGTCTCGTCTGGACGATACCGACGAAGAATCGGAAAGGACGAGGGGCATTCTCTCCGAGTCAATCTGTGACCAAGACAAGCTAATCAAGATCCTATCCGGGTCTCAGTCTACCTAGCTACAAGGCATTACATCACCGTCTAGTGGGTGACCGTAGGGTCTTTCTGTCCCGATTTACGGAGAGCTTCATGCCAAGCGACGTTCCTGTCAGATTCCTGTCTCCAGACTTTCTAGCACGTTATGCGAATAAAGACGTTCCTTTCGGCGGGGACGGTCTAGGTGAGTTCGTCTATACGAGGACGTATTCACGGTGGCTGCCGGAGAAGGGGCGGAGGGAGTTCTGGGGAGAGACTGTTCAGCGGACGGTCGAGGCTAGCATGAACCTCTACTCGGGTCCTGCAGGACGAGAGGAGCTGGTACAGGAAGCGGAGGACCTGTACGACGCTGTCTGGAACCTTCGGCTTTTCCCCTCGGGAAGATCCCTGTGGATAGCTGGGACGGAGAGTAGCGAGAAGTTCCCGGAGTCCAACTTCAACTGTGCACACGCCGTCATGGACTCGTTCGACAAGTTCTGCGAACTGTTCCTCCTGCTCATGGTGGGGACCGGGTTCGGTTGCCGGATTCTTCCCGAGGATGTGAGCAAGCTGCCCGACATTCGGACAAGTATCGGCGTCGTCCATGAACCATACGATTCCGTGCCGAAAAGCCTGCGGATAGAGAACACCCATTCATACGTGGAGACTGACGAGCGAACTCTCCGTGTACAGGTCGGGGATTCCAAGGAGGGCTGGGTCGAGGCGCTCCATATGCTGTTCGGAGTCTTCTCGGCAGATACGCCGATGCCGGGCATCACCCAAGTCGCCTTCGACTATTCAAGCGTTCGTCCAGCGGGAGAGAGGTTGGTCGGGTTTGGTGGTCAGGCGTCTGGTCACGAAGCTCTTCGCATCATCCTCGACAAGACCTCTAGGATACTGTCGAACTGTGGTGGAATCCTGACAACCGTCGATGCCCTGGACATTGCGAACATCATCGGCGAAGGGGTTGTCTGCGGAGGCGTGAGGCGAACCTCGGAATTGGCCCTGGGTAGCCCCGGGGACCTCGATTTCGTCAAGGCGAAGTCTGGGGAGTGGTACAACGATCCCTCCCTGACCCATCGATCCATGTCCAACAACAGCGTCATGTACGAGGAACGACCGGATTACGGTCGATTCGTCGAACAGATGGAGTTGGTTCGGTATAACGGTGAGCCGGGCATGTTGAACGCCGAGGCTGCCCGTAGGCGTCGACCGAACTTCTCCGGCGTCAATCCGTGTGGGGAGGTGCTTAGCGCCGATCGAGGCATGTGTAACCTATCCACGGTCAACGTGAGAGGGCATTTCACCGAGAACGGATATCTGGATGCTCCGGCTCTTGAGCATTCGATGCGCCTATCAACTCGTCTCTCGCTCCGCATGACGAACGTTACGATGTCACTTACAGACTGGGATGTCGTACAGAAGCGAGACCGGCTGCTGGGGGTATCCCTGACTGGCTGGCTGGACATGCTCGAACTGTTCGACGACATGCCCCTACTGAGTGAGGGGGACGGGACGTACCTCGCCGTCGACGTCCCGGACCTGGAGGAGAGACTCGCTCGAGCTGTTCACGACGCTAGGACCGAGTACGCCTCAGAGATGGGAGTGCCTGTGCCACTGCTATCCACAACCATCAAGCCGGAAGGAACTCTGAGCCAACTGCCGTCAGTGTCACAGGGCATACACCGCCCCTGGTCGCCTTACTTCATCAGGAGAGTCCGAATTTCGGCTTCGGACCCTCTGGCTCGGACGATGCTCTACCTGGGCTACCCGATCTACCCAGAAGTCAACCAGTGGGACTGTGGCGAGAACGACCCGTTTAGGGCTGTGCAGAGGTTCGCCGGGCTGTCTAAGGAGGAGCAGCACGAGGCCCTTCAAAGCGTAAGCACCTGGGTGGTTGAGTTCGTCCAGAAGTCGGATGCCAAGATGACGAGCCAGGAGGAGCCGGCGCTGGATCAGCTGGCGAGGTACTTCGAGTTCCAACGTCACTACACCGATCACAACACTTCCGTGACGATCTATGTCGGGGACGACGAGTGGGAAGCTGTGACGGACAAGGTGTATGCGAACTGGGACGACTTCGTCGGCATCTCCTTCCTCCCCAAGAGCCAGAAGGCGTATGCACTAGCTCCGTATGAGGAGATCACAAAGGAAGAATACGAACGGAGGGTTGTCACACAGTCCTTCGACCGTGACTTCCTCGACTCCATCGAATCCATGGAGTCCGAAGCAGAACTCCTCGAAGATGCATGCGCCTCCGGTGCCTGTCCTGTTCGGTAAAGCCCCTGGGTGTGAAGCCCAAGTTTGGTAAGCGTAACCGGCCCGTCGACCTGGGACAGACGTCCTGGGAAGACGGGCCATTTCATGGAGACTGACGGATGAATGCAGTACTTGACCTGACGCTGAGTGTTGAGATCGGGACCATCCAAGAGGGCATGGTCGAGATCGCCGAACAGACCCTAAACGGCGACGACACTTTCTCGATGGCGACGGATATCCTCCTGCGATGCTTCGTTGAAGCCCTTGGTGACAGCGGTATCGTGATTCCATCGGGCACCGAGACCGAGTGCTTCCGAGACCCGATCGTCATCCAGAAAGAGACGGAAGTCGGTCCCCTTACGTTCAGTATGAAGACTGGATCGGCGGTCTATGACGGTGGCGGGGCCGTGGAGGAGCAGGAGTGACATTTAGCCCAGAGAACCCGCTCCTCACGACCGAAACCTACAGCGACCTAACCCGGAAGTCCAAAGCGTGCAACCTCCTGCAGTGCCTTCCTGGTTTCGGTGAAGTATCCGCAAATCAAGTGGTCGAGTATGCAGGACCCACCTGTCTCCGTGCCTTCCACAACGATCCCATTGGCGTTGTGAAGGGTGTGATCTCCCGGAAGAAGACGATGGAGGCCTGGTCCGCCTTCCTCCTCATCCGCAGACATACGGAGATTGTTCCTAGATCCCTGACCATTGGGGAGGTGGAGCGGATCAACCTCGATTCGGCCAAAATGTACTCCACAGCGGCTAGGAACAACCTACCCGGTCGATTCGACCTGTCTGATGCCGTTATCTCTGCCATACGAACGTGCCGGCTTGCTCTGCCTGCATATGAGATCAAAACCGGTGGGCGGAAAAAACTAGCTCCCAAACGAGGGTCCATGACCTTCCCCTACCTCCCATGGACGATCGTCTACCGGCGGCCAATTGACGGCATAGATCGGATGGACGTCCGACTGAGCCCCTGGAACCAGCCGGGAGGACTTCCCAATGTAGGGGCTGACATACACGCAGGACCCATACGATGTGACATCCCGGATCAGGACGGTCAAGCCGTAGTTCGGCTCTTCGATAGATGTTGGGCAGACATCATGAGTTCCGAACACGCCAACACATTCTATCACTACGTTCAGTCCTAGGAGAGAGCATGAAAGTTCAAGGCAAGGTCGTATCCGTCGGGATGTACAACCGAACGACACGATGGGGAAAGATCCAGATCGAGGATCCGAACAAGAAGAAGATCAACGTGGTCGGGGTGATCCCGAGTAATGTCATCGAGGGTCGGTGGTTCACCATCGACGGCAAGTTTGAGAAGCACCCCAAGTACGGCGACCAGATCAAGATGGAGGAGATCAAGGAGATCGATGGCACGGCCCAGACCGAGGACGATCTACTCAACTTCTTGAAGCACTTCAGTGGCATTGGCCCAGCCATAGCCAGGAAGATATGGGCGGAGTGGGGCGACGACTCAGAGAGGGTTCTCCGAGAAGAGACGCACCGTCTAGCTGCTATCTCGGGGATATCGGCTGGCAAAGTGGATGAGATCGAGCGTCAACTCGAAGAGATGGGCAGGGACGGCGACATCATCTCAGCCATGATGAAGTTCCGCATTCAGATGCGCTTCCTGGAGCCCATCAAGAAGAAGTTCAATCGTAGGGCGGTCGACATCGTTACCAAGCACGCCTACGAGCTCATGCAGGTCCATGGCATAGGCTTCGTAACCGCAGACAGAGTCGGTCAACGCCAAGGGATTCCCTGGGATGCTCCCGAGAGGATCAAAGCCGGCATCCTGTTCACTCTCGGGAACAGCCTCGACGGATCAATGTACACCGATGCGATGGACCTGATGGCGAACTCCAGACGTCTTCTCAAAGGCATAGGCGACGGTCGGACTATCCCTGTCACAGTTCTGTCCGATACCCTCAACAAGCTGATTGAGGATGGCGACGTGGTCTGTGAGAAGGAAGGGGATGTCGTTCCGTGTAAGACCATGGAAGACGACTGCTACACACACTCGAACCATCGGATTGAACGAGGCGCCGCTCGAAGCGTGTTCACGATGTCACAGTCACCGATAGAGAAGATCCAGTCCAGCTACAATATCTGGAATCAGCTGTCCGAAGACCAGGCCGCTGCGGTGGACATGGTCATGCAGGAACGGATTAGCATTATCACCGGCCCGGCGGGTTCAGGGAAGACCACCGTACTGAAGGAGGTCATCGCCAAGGGAGCGTCACAGGACCCCTTGGTCGTCTGCTTCACCGGGAGAGCGGCACAGAGAGTCGCCGAGGTATCGGGGCACAATAACTGTTCCACGATCCACAGAGCCCTGAAGTACCGCCCAGGAACCGGATTCCAGCACGACCAGAAAGACCCTCTTCCCGAGGACCTCGTGCTGGTGGACGAAGCGTCCATGATCGGGCTGGATTTGACACTCAGCCTTCTCAAAGCGACGTCTGCCGACAGACAGAGGATTGTCTTCACTGGCGACCCAAGCCAGCTACCAAGTATCAGCAGCGGCAACTTCCTCCATGAGCTCGTCCAGAGCGGATTGGTCCCGTGTACCGAGCTTCAATACGTCTACCGGAACCAGAACACGATCCTGGATAACGCCAACAAGATCCGTGAAGGTAGTCCCTCGCTGGTCTATGACGGCACCTTCCGGTTCCACATGGACGAGGACCCACGTGACGTATTCCAGGACCACTACAAGGACCCTGAGAACACCATGGTGCTATCCGGTATCAAGGACGGCAACGTTGGAGTCCGGGAACTCAACAAGTGGCTCCAGTGGCAGCAGGGCGTGAAGGGCGCCGTGAAGATCGGTGGAGACTACATGGCCAACATCGGCGACAAGGTCATCCACATCAAGAACAACTACGAGAAGGAAGTGTTCAACGGGAACATCGGCTGGATCACATACGTCTACGCTGCACCTGGGGAGCATCCAGAAGTGCATGTCGAGTACCGGGAAGGTCTTGTCCCGAAGACCGTGATCTATACCGGGGTCAACGAGCTGGAAGAGCTGGAACTGGCGTACTGTCTGACGGTCCATAAGGCTCAAGGAGCTGAGGCAGAGCACGTATTCCTCATCCTCGAGAATGGTCACTACCCGGTCCAGTCGAGGAACTGGATGTATACCGGAGTCACCAGGGCACAGAAGCGAGTGGACCTTATCGGGCAGGAGAATGTAGCCATGCGGTGCATCAAGTCCCAAGACGTATCGAAGGGGCGTCTGTCCAAACTCGGGCTTCGTCTCCAGAAACTCCATGAACAGGCGAAGTCATGAGTCTACGTGAGGATGCGATCGCTTCCATCGAGAAGAACAGGCCTAGGGCCATTGAGTTGGTCCTAGGCAACGGTGATATAGAGGAATGTCATGGGTTCGCTATCACTCCTAACTCCTCTCACTACTACAACATCGGGGACTGTCTTAGAGAGATAGGGGATCACGGACATGTGCTCCTCAGTGTCAAGGACATGGAGGATGCCGTTGAGGGGGTACAGAACTCCGACCAGCTAGTAGTTCGGTTGGCCGAAACATGCTACTTGCGCAGGCTACAAGAGGAAATCGAAGAAAGGATCGGGCGTGGCAGGACGAACATTGACCTCATGATAAGGGGTTGGTCACGTTACCCCAGGGTTCTGGCTCTGGCTCGAACGAGAGTTGACGAGGCGCTGACATCAGGGACGTATGGGGCCAGCATCCCGGGATTCGTCGCTAGCGCGAAGGGGTGGGTGTCGTCCGACAGTTAGGTCCTATTCCGGCACAGTTGAAGCTTCTCGGTGGCTTCTCGGCTCATCTGGATGACCTCTCGTGTCGTCAGGAGCATCCTCTCTCCAACTTCCTTGCAGGTCAAGCCGACAACGTATCTCAGGGAGATCACCTGCTGCTCTCTGAGAGACAGCGAATTGGCGTGGTCCGCAATGTCCCCCAGTCCTAGGTAGTTGAGTCGATCCAGGTCGCCGCCTACACCCTCGCCGTCTTGGTCAGTCTGTGGTGACGACTCGCCATCATCGATGTCCAACCAGCACGAATCCCGGGTGATCGTGCCTTGGTCTAGCGCTCGTATCAGGCGGCTAACCGCAGACTTGTTATGCCTGTCCACAGTGTCCTCGAGTCCTCCGGCGCTGATGGACTCGACATAGAGCTTCGACCAGTCCTGAATCATCTTCTGAGCGTAGAACTTGAAGTTCCAATTCAGATACCCCACGAAGTGGATCTTCTTCTCGCCACTGTGGTGGTCACGGTCTGGGTCGAACTTCAACATGCAGGCGCAGAAGACGAAGATGAGGTCGTGGTAGACCTCCTGCTTCTCCATCCCATCAATGGCGGGGGCGAGGGCGGGGTTCCGACCTATCTCCGTTTCCCGGAAGTGGATCATCTGCTTGCCGTGAGACGACACCTTCTCGGGACGGACGCCCTTCACGATGTCCGCATACATGTTCAGAAAGCCGTCGAACTCCTTAACGAGCCCACGACTGAGGACGCCCTTATGGGACTTGTCGTCGCTAGGATGGGAGGGGTCGCCCCACAGTATCTGCTGCCTACGCTCAGAACTAGCGGACATGAACTCAATGACAAGGTCGTTGATTAGACGACGCTTGGCGGCGACCCACTTGGCCTTCGATGGGATCTTCTTCGACTTGGGCTTCTTTCGTGTGGAAGGATCAGGCACGCCCTTCCTCCTGAACCATACGGCGTACACCCTCATCGTGCATGCCACGAGAGATCAGTCCTCGATGATGTGAAATGTCCGTCTGAAACACCGTTCGTATCCGGTCGAGACCAGTTGTCAGCCCCTCCTTGGCGAGGGTGCTGGTGTACTGAATCTGTGCTTGCTCAGTCGGGTATACGCCGTAGATATAAGCGATCATCTTCGAGAACCGGGACGTCATCCCCGACAACTCTACGAAGCTGTACAGCGCCTTCAACTCATCCTCGTTGTCGATCTGGCGGATCTTATGCCCGCTGATGTCGTCAAGTCCGCCGGTCATCTCCTCACACCACGTCGTCCCAACGTCGTTGTCAAAGACGAGGGACCGATCAGGCAGGACCTTGCCGAGGACCAGGTAGTTGATCCCTGAGTCCGCCACGACACCCAGCTTCAAGAATCGATCGTCATCCATCATCTCAGGTCGGAGATCGGTGAATATCAAAGCTTGATCCCATGGTTAGAGTCCGACTCACGATCTAGTATACCACAATAGAACACTTGTTACGCGTGTATATCTACAAAGAGCACGCGTATCATGGTAAGATAGAGTCTGTGACCGAGAATCATCCCACCCATAGAGGACCGCCCTATGTCCGCCCATGAAGATGCTGTCGCCAAAGTCTTCCACCATGACTCTGCAATCCCCGTGAAGCTGCTGGAGCCCGAAGCCCAAGTTCCGACACGAGGGTCAGACGGGGCAGCAGCGTACGACCTTTATGCCTTGGAAGACGGGTCTCTCGATAGGAATGGTGTGACGAGGGTAAGGACTGGCATTGCCATGGCCATACCCGAGGGGTGTGTCGGTCTGATACGAGAACGGTCTTCTCAGGCCGTCCGAGGAATCACGGCAATCGCCGGTGTGATAGATCAGGACTACCGAGGCGAAATCATCGTCGTCCTGTTCAACCACAACGGTAGGTCTGAGCCGGTGGAAGCCGGGGACAGGATCGCTCAGATGTTGATTCTGTCCGTATTGCAGAACCCTATGGAAGCTATGGAGGACCTTGACTCCACGACAAGAGGGGGTGGCGGCTTCGGCAGTACCGGTTCCTAAGCAAGGGCGACACGGGGAGCCACGAGTCACACCTCTACGACAGAGTCTGGGTTATCAAATGTCCGACGATACTCGTCCCAAGCCAAACAGTCTCCCGGTGCCTATGCAAGTAGACATGGCCAGGAAGATGGTACGGAGACAGGCGCTGACGGTTGTCCGAGAGTTGGAGTCCAAGGACACCGTCCTTGCCTCGCTGCCAACCCCCTACAAGGGACGGCAGATAGTCATCTCAATCGACAAGATCAGGAAGTCGAAGGAGGTGCTAATGCGGTTCTTCGAACAGCGTGGCGGGGAGTGGGTGGAGATCCCCAAGGCTCCTGCAGCTCGCTGTAAGCCGAAGCACCTGGAGGATGGACTCCAGAAGATGTATCTGTTCTTTGCGAACATGGGCCACTGGTACGCCGATCCGATGGTTCCCAATCCAACTTCGAAACAGTGAGCCGATGTTTGGTCAGGACGAGATGGCACGGACCATCCGGAACATGATGACGAACGTGAGTCCGTCAGACGGACAGTCCCTTCTGCTGGAGACCCAGTATTATACAGATACCGGAGACGCCATCGCCGTTGTCCTGCGCCCATTCTTCTATGACGGGGGCACAGCGTTCCATGCCGCCCTTGTCGCTATCGATGAGGATGGGTTCCCGCCCCTTGAAGATGCCCCCGTCATGAATATCACGCCCCTAGACATCGAATGGTACGTGTCCCTCATTGAGAGCTACCTGGACTACAGGGAATTCACAGGAGGGAACTAGTTAGGAACACAGTGTCCCCCGCAAATGACCAACCCGTAGACATCGGAGACGTCCTCATTCTCGAGGAGGTCGACCCCCGCCATCCCGAACCTCGGCTTGAGAGATCGAGAACCTTCATTGGGATTTGTTCCAGAACCAACGGGGCAGGTCATCCGCCAGACTTCATCGAGTGGATACGTCCTTCTGTGATGGAGGAGGGGGACGAACACCTGGCTATGCCTCGATTACACCGGGTGCTGGTCTCCGCCGGCAATCTATGGGTGCACAGGAAGATAGACTCCCTGCCGGAGCCCGACGAAACATGCAGATACCGTGGAAGGTCGCGCCCCTCCTCCATTACCATCTCTAGCGACCGTCGTCGGACGACTAACATATCCACCTATGGCACGGTCCCCAGCAGGACCAACAGGGAGTGGCTGATCTCAGCCCAAGCCAAGCTCAAAGCGGTTCTGGAAGTGGCAGTGGGGACGGCGCCGATCGTCGGCTAGAGGCTGATATATTCTGACACAAGTAGCCTTCCTACTTGTAATCCTCTTAGGCCGACCTCGGGGCAGCCCCTCGGGGTCTTTTTTACACCAACATGGCATCCACTGGGATCGCCATGGGAACGAGCTTGCGCCCCTCCATGGTCATGGCCCAGCGATGGTAGACGCCATTGTCGATCTGCTCGTGCATCCAAGCGTGACAGCTTAGGCATACGGTGGCGAGATTGTAAGGCTTGTCGGACCCACCCTCGGACTTGGGGGTCAGGTGATGGACATTGATGTAGTCCACGCCATCACAGGACTCGCACCGCCCCTTCTTCATAGAACGACGTCTATGTCTTCGAATTCGGTCCCCTCGGTGACCGACCGAATGACCTCGGAGACATCCGATTCGAACATACCCCGATCGATATCAGAACTACATGCCTGGTTCGTGGCTGCCTCCAACTTGCTCTTCAGGGACACCAGGACGTCCTCACCGTGCTGAGATGTCACAGTGTCGACAAGAGACTCCATGTTGACCAGAGACAGCTTCACAAGCGCTAGTAACTCATCGGACGTCAGAGCCAGAACCACCGTCTGTGTCATACTTCGATCCCATCCTTGACGGACGTGTAGAGCTCCTCGTAGCTCGTACCGTCAGGAACCCGGTTTTCTAGGATTGCGTCCTTCACCGCCGAGAGTGTGGTGATTCTCAGACCATCGGTTGCCCGCTCAAGGCCGGTCATCAGCCTGCCTCGAGTGCATGACACGTCTTGAATGAAGTCGGTCACGATATCCGGGTCGGGATACCGGTCGAGATCTATGTAGGACACCTCAAGCGCTATGTCGTCCAGGCGGGTCAGCTCAGGGTCGGTCAAGTAGAGACGGTCGACCTTAAGGGGCCCTTCGATCTTCTCTCGTAGGTCATCGAAGTCCTCTTCGGTACACTGAAACAGAATCGCCTCTCTCGTGGACAGAGCGACTCGTCTGCCTCGAAACACGAATTTGACCGGTCTCTCTGAAACGAGGTAGCACATCGAGTCGACACTCACCTGGGTCCAACTACCCGGTGCCGAAGACTCCATACCCACGTCCTCACCATCTTCTCTGGCAGAGAATGCCCGCCTCGGACTATATGACAAGGTTCATGTCCTCACTCAGGTACGTCAGACAGACAGCCAGCCCATCGGCAGCGTGATCAGGTGACGGCAATCCAGCCAACCTCAAAGTCTTTTGGAGGGAGCTCTGTACCTCCTCTTTACTGGCTCTACCGTTCCCCGTAGCTACCTTCTTGACGAGGGTAGGGGTGTAGCTGTGTACCTCGTGACCGGCACTGGCGCATGCCTCCAAGAGAATCCCCCGGAAATGGGCTAGGACCAGAGCCGACTTCCTGTTCCTCCCTACGAACACGTCTTCCGCAGCCACCACGTCCGGCCTGTACTGCTTGATGAGATCCACGATCTGTGACCGTAGGGCAGTCATGCGACTCTCGGGACTTGCCCTCTTCGCCTTCTTGGTCTTGATGACCCCGTGAGCCCTGTGGTAGACCTTGTCACCATTCTCCAGTTCCAGGACCCCATATCCCGTAAGCTCGGTGCCCGGATCGAAGCCAAGGATGATCATATGAGGCCACCCACCTTGTCGGTCTCCACGTGTCGTCCTACGCCATCGAAGTTACGCCTTGAGAGCTCAATGGCGGGGGTTTGGGGGAGCAGCCGTTGCTGTGGACGGACCAGCCATCGGAAGTCCCTCTCCATGAGGATCCGGCGGAACCTACGCTTTGGACGACTGCCGCTGAACGCTTCATACTCCACGGGTATCTGTCCGTTCAGGAGATCACCCCATGTGATCCGCTCCCCATCCACCTGAAAGATCACATCCTCAGACTTCGGCTTTTCAGGCACGTCAACCACATGGATATCTGGCTTAGGGAGCAGTCGAGTCAGCCGAGAACGCCGAATACGGGCGGTCAGTCCTTCTAAGATAGTGAGCATACGTAGATATTGTAGAGGGTAATGTTCCGGTATCAACGGTAGTCCTTACTGTGGACTAGCTGCTGTCGGATCCGTCCCTGCCCAGGGAATTCACAGTCAGGGTCATGACCAGGAGACAGATGTAGAAGTCTGTCTCTTTCCCACCAACTCGTTCTATTGCCCCAGATCCCGCCCGGATGGCTCCAAAGAGGACGGCAGTAGGGACGAGGCGCAGTCCGACCTCAACGAGGATCGTGCAAACGGACTGTATGAATGATTCGATCGGGCCAGGACCTCTCTCGTCCACGTCTACATCCCCTTCTCAGCCACGGGCTTGATCGGGGGACTGGCCGGGGTGATCTCATCTCCTTCGAAGGGAGGGAGAATGCTGTCCGCCAGAATGAACGAGCCGTCGTCGACCGATCGGCAGGCGTTCCAGTAGTCGCAGTAGTAACCCGTGTACTTTCCGGTCTTACGGTCCTTCTTCGCCCTACACCACCAATCGCCCTTTGCCAGAAATCCAGAGTCCTGGAATATCTGGCGCTCATTGGGGGTGAATTCTCCCAGCCGGTACATCTCTTGGAGTCGCTCTGGCGGATACTGCCCCAGGAAGTCTCTGGGCGGCACCTCCTGCGAACTGTAGTAGTCCATCAGTTCCCTGGCCCGTGCCTTCACATCGTCCATGTGACAAAGGAAGTGGACGTCGGCGGAGGACTCATGGCGATACTGGACCGCCCCATCTTTCACCGAGACACGGAACTCGGACGTGTAGAGAGGGTCGTTCCGGTCGACATAGAGAAGCACCCCGTAGGGAGCCGACTCAACGTGCTCTTGGATGGCTACCGGGTCGTAGTCGGAGAAGGGGTTCTCTCTGATCGTTGCTGATGCCCGTACGTGCAAGTAGATGGCTAACTGCAATACGTGCCCGTGCTTGGGCTGAGGCTGCTTCTCTCGACTGCCCATGATCCCCTGACGGGTAAACCTGTTCCCGCCGCTGAATGTCTTGCACTCCAGGAGGATAGGGACTCCGTCGTCGTTGTAGGCGACGACATCGATCTCTCCTGAGAAGTTGGTGGCCGGATCGTAGAGCTTGACGGAGTTGGCAATCCACCGATCCATCTTCTTCAAGTGCTTGATGACCTGGGCCTCTACCGCGTTGCCCATGTCCATGTTCGCCCAGCCCTTGAAATTGCCGGGTTCGGTCTTCCTGACCCCCATCATCCGGAACCACTGGGACCGGTTACATGCGCCGACAACCTCTCCCTTTCTATCCCTGATGCTGGCGCCAGACGGATAGAGGCGAGGAGCTCTGGCTTTTTGATTGCCCTCCATAACCGGGGTTCTGAGAACGTCCTTGAATGGCATCTCGGCACTCCAACGGGTAGTATTATACCTGTATCATGTATTGCATGGATAAGTATATCAATTACACCCCCAGGAGTCAATTGTGGAGGTCCGATACAACACTGCGAGATTCGAGGACGTCTTCATTACAGCCGAGGAGATAGCGAGGTTCTACAACTGCCCGATAGTCCTAAAGATGGCTCACTATCAGTCCGTGAGGGATGTGCGCTCCCAGTTCTCGGAAGCCGTTCGGAGAGCCTTTCACCGACTCTTCTGGGATCTCAGAGATCACTACGAACGCAGACCAACCAAGACCATAGAGCCGCCAAGCTTCGATACGCTCCAAGGCTATTTCGACCTGGAGGTCTCACAGATCCCCCTTCCCGAGCTCATGCTCACCCAAGATCTGGCTAGCCACATTACGGCTTTTTCCCCGAGACTGGAACGAACCTACAAGTTCATAGTGGAAAAGTGTGCCCAGGGAATGAAGCCTACGCTCGTAGGCTATGGACCCATCGAAACTGCAATAGGTAACAAGTTCACCCTGCAATACACCGTGGACCTGCTGTATACAGTGGACGAACAAGAAGAGCTGCTGATCCTAGCAGAGCCCTTCACGGACGACTGGATCTATCGAGCGTTGGCGGGAGCCCTACAGAAGGGGCTGGTGGCCCAGGGAATGAAGCCGACAGCTTATGTCTGCACCCACAGGAAGAACCCTCTCATGGTTACCGAGGAGAGGGAGGAGGACTCCCGCCAACTCGAGAGTCTGTTCTGGAGCTACTACCGGTCGGAGATCGCTGATGAGTTGCCGCTTGGGGAGCAGTTCAGGGCTGGGAAGATGCGAGGGTGCGGTCTGTGTGTGTACCGCTCGACGTGCTCTACAGTCCGTCCGGGCGGACTCGTGGGACGTATGGACGCTCTCAAAGCCTGACGGTGGGGAGTCAGGGCAGACTGACGTCGTCGTCGGACGTTCACTAGCAAGGTAAGTCGTCCAGGCACCGCCATTTCCGATCGAGGTGGTGGCAGGGCAAACGCCGAAGTGAACCGAGGATAGTCCGTACCCTTTGCCCTGAGACATTGTATCGGTACACACGCTCTCCTTTGGCCTGGAAAACTCCGGCAGACCGTGGGTGTTCAGGGACGATGGATGCAAACATGTCTCTCGCGAACTGCATCACAGCTTGGGTCCCTACTAGCGCGAACACAAGACGTACCGCTCGGTTGATTCTCATGTGCCCATCGCCGTCGATCAACCCGACGAGATAGCACTGCGCATTGAGAGGATTCATGCACTAATGCTACGTCAGTATGCCAAGAAAGGTAGGAACATGGCGGCTAGGCCCATCGTGAAGAAGATGGCCTTGCAGTAGTCCATGGCTGAGACCATGGTGTAGACGATCACGGAACCCATGAAGCCTGCTCCGTAGACCGCTATGCCTCCTGCATAGGGCGGGACAGCCTGGTCCATCGACTCGATCGGCATCACGTCGAGCTCTCGTCCCTCTACGATGACCGTCTTTGGGACCCCTTGGCACGGGATCGTGATCTCCAGGAACATCTGCCCGTTCACAGAAACATACCGATGCCTGGCCCGAGGACGAATCCAACGAGCCAGGAATGACCGGTATACGGCAGACCGTATGTGTTGTTGAGCCCTGGAGAGCATATGGTGACCGCTATTAGACAGAGGCTGAGATGGAGGCGTCATAGTCCGCCTGGGTGAAGTGAGTCACAACTCCCGTTTCTGGGACGTCGCTTGAGTCGATCAGTGCCGCCTCGATCTTACCTTCAAGGACCGTCGGATTGTCCGAGTTCCCTCGAAGATCGATGGCGTCCTGTCCTGAGAATGTTATGGTCTGTCTTTGGGTAACTTGGAATCCAAATAACGATCCCTCGATGATCATGTCCACCGAGACAGTGTCGTCCTCAATGGACCGTACCACCCTGAGCGGGGTGATCGTTAGCGTCGTTCCGCCGTCAACTATACGTGGCATCTCTCGGTCCTTACCGTTGTTTAAGTGAAGTCCTGGGAAGCACATGCTAGCCAGACCTTCGAAGAGCCATACTCAACACACACAAAACCAATGACCGTGTACGACCCGGTTGTACCAGTCCAATTTGATGGATCAGGGGCAAGTCCTGGCCATTTGAGAATGGTGGACTCTGAAACCTTAGTTTTGATATCGAGGTTAGCGGTATCCGGATCAACGTTCCAATAGATGATGAGCGTGAACGTCAGCCCATCCTTCCAGTTTGTCAGCGTCACCGATCTGGAAGACGTCGTATTGACGACGACAAAGTGACGCTGACTGTCCTCTGCATCCAACGTGTTCGTTCCTGCTGCGAGGATGCCGTGATCCACCGTCGGGGTGATGAAGTGACCGCTGGTAACCGTGAAGTTCCCGTTGTCCATCAAGGCGTTGCCAGCGCCCATGTGGAACTGTTCTGTCGGCGAGGACTGGTTGATCCCGATGAAGCCGTCACTGGCCTGGTAGCTGAACCTATACTTCCACGACGGTGCGCTTCCCACAGACACCCCTGTGTCATGCCCCATCTGCCACTTGTCACCGTTCTTGATCATGACGAAATTGGAGCCGGCGTCCGAACTCCTCCAAGCATTCGTCTTGTGGGCATCCCAGGAGATGTGGATGTTGTCGTGGTTATAGGGTCGGATCTGCATTGCTGCTTCCGCCCCTCCAGCTATTCTGAACGCCATGTGTGGGCCGTCAGAGTTGGACGACGATGCCCCATCGACCACGAACTTGTTCCATGTGTCCTCCGACCCACTTAGATCATCGATCATCACGGAGTTGCCGTAGAACTTGGCTATCTCGACACCGTTGCCGCCCTTGATCGAGGTGCGGGAGGAAGAGTTCGAAGCTGACCCCAGGTAGAGGACCCGGTTGGTGTAGTCGAACTGTATCTCCGCCCCAATCGAGTCTCCAGGTGTGCCGAATCGGATGTAGTGCCTACTGGCATCGGGGCAATACAGCTGCATCCCTACATGGCCGTTATTCTCAAGAAGCAGCTCGTCTGAATTCCCAGAGGCATATGCGCTTCCCGTGTCCGCCATGCTTACGTGCAGCTTGGCTTGAGGGTTGTCCGTGTTGATGCCGACGTAGCCGTTACCCGGCTCGATCAGTATCTGTGAATTGGAAGCCGTCCCAAGACGCAACCTATTGCCGGTCGACGTTATGTAGGCATCGCCGCCCACCGCTTGATATAGATCCAACCGACGGGTCTGGGAGCTCCCTCCGAAGATCATCAGCTTGCTGTTGAAGGCGCCGGACTGGGCCGTGGAAGAGTCAGTAGAGAAGAGGACAACGTCCGCATTGGCAGACGTCTGGGTTCTCTCGTTGATGTAGGTACGACGTCCGGAATCAATTCGTGTGTCAAGGTCAGAAGCTAATCTCAGGCCCTGTTCGTTGGTCTCGATCAAGGCGTCCCCATTGTACGTCTGAGAGAGCGAGAGACGTCGAGTCTGTCCACCCCCCCCGTACAGGTGCAGCTTCGACTGATAGAGACCCGCCTGGGCACTCGATGTAGTGCCATCCGAGAAGAGGTAAACGTTCGCATCGCCGTTGGATGTCTGTATCTTTGAGTTGAGGTGTAAGTAGCCCGACACACTGGAGTTGCCGGCGGATAGCTTCCCGGTATGAAGGTGCAGGTGACCTGAAGTGTCCACCGAGTAGGACGTCTGCCAGGCGGTAGCGGTGCCCCCTCCGGAGGAGGTGCCATACTGGAACCGCAGCTCCGAAGAGTACTTCCTAATCATGAAGCTGGAAACAGATGAGGATAGCCAGCCAACGCCTTGCTCGTAGTAGCCGTCCCATAGAAGTGCGGCATTGTCATGCGACCATGGCATGATCGTCATTACCGGATAGTCATCTGTGGATACGAAGAACTGCACGTGGGGGCCGTCGTCGTCGCTGTTGACACCTCGTACACTAACTATCCCGCCACCGTTGCCCCCATGAGGGACCGTGTCCGTACCGACCCCCAGCGTGCCACCCGAAGCGACCAGATCGACAGCGGAGAACGCCCCGGTAGTCGTGAAATCCCCGTCGACGTATGCCTCTCCAACAACATGTAGTGGGTAGAGAGGCGTGGCCACACTAATGCCGAGGTTGTCTTCTACCCTCAGGTCCCCGTCTACGTATGTCTCGCCCACAACATGCAGTGGGTAGAGAGGCGTAGTGACGCCGATACCGAGGTTATCGTCTATCCTCACATCGCCAGCATCTACGATCAGGCCGTAGTTGTAAGAGGCCCCGGAGGGAGCCCCTGTGATCCTGACGGTAGCTGCTTGCCCAACAGATCCGCTCGTGTAGGTGATAGAGGGAGGTAGGAACGAGGCGCCGAATACCGCAGTCACTGCAGCTGCAGACTGGATGTCGTAGTCTACACTCGTCCATATGCCACTATGAGTCTGGGCACTGGTGTCGACGACCACGTCGGCTTGCACGTTCAAGATCGACGAGTTGGCTGTGGCCGTGAACGCCTTATTGAGGAGCAGAGCGACGTTGGCACTTGGTGAGGAGATACCGCCTATGGCAGCCGTGCCATCGACGTTCAGGTCGGTCTCTACCTGGGCATCGCCCCAGACATGCAATGTCGATGTGGGGGCAGTAGCAGCGCCAACCGAAACACTGCCGTCTTGAAGAGCATAGAGGGCAGTGGCGTTGATTGTGGTACTGCCTGTGATAGCGTCATCGATCGAGTCTAACCGAAAGACTCCATAAGCTACCCGAGCCATCCAACTCTCGTCGCCCAACCCGTCCGTCTCCATCAGGAACAGCTTCGGTCCGGTGCCTCGGATGACAGCGTCGTCCAATACCGTCAGAGACCTACCCGCGTATGTGGCTGGATCAATACCAATACCTACATCCGCAAAGAACTCCGATTTCTGGTCTGCCCCGACAGTCAGAGCGATGGTATCGTTGCCTGTCCGGAGGTTGACTACGCCCACACCACCGAAATCTCGAGTGCCAAGATTTAGCGAGTCGCTAGACTCTTCGTACTGGAGATACGCCACCGTGGAGTCGGATGGGTTGCCGAAATAGAGCCATGCACTGGCGCCCGTCCCCGATAGGATCGTCATGCCGGCTGCGGCATTTGAGTCTATGACGAGATGGTTGGCGTTGCCGTCGGCCGTCACCCCCGAAGACGTGTCGCCAAGAAGGACATTACCCTCGAAGCGGGAAGTGTCAGCCTGTACATGGATGGCATAGTTCTCACCCGCCTCATTGGGTGCTCCTACAACCCTAATAGATGCAGCGGAGGCTAACGTACCGCTGGTATGTGTGATGTCTGGAGGCTGCACGGTGATTGACGAGAGGTTATTCACCGTCTTGCCAACACCCGGATCCACATCAAATGCCGGCTTTATCCACATACCATGGTTAGTAGCGTTGATCGTGTCAGTAATCGTGATAGCGCCCTGGACGTGGAGCAACGTGCCTCCACCGGTCGTGGACCAATCTCGATCTATCCTGAAGGCAAGGTCAGAATTTGGGCTAGCCGCTCCGCCCACAGCTCCATAGCCGCTGAAATCGAAGGTGAGGTCCCGATCGAGGATGAGAGTATCGACGAGACCAGAGGCATTGGCCACCTGGAAGGCTATCTTGCCCTCGTCCATATTGACTGTGTCAGAGCCAGCATGGAAGTTGATCGCCGCCACCTTGTTCGTATACCCCCACCTGGCGCTGATATCAGCGAGGATGGCATCTGCGGAGTGGTAGGGAGTGAGGCCGCCAGACTCCAAGGTAAGACTGACCACCACAGGATCGTGGTTGCGGAAGAGAACCGTGGTGTCGACAATCGAATCGACTTCCAGCAGATCAGTGTACGTGCCAACCTTCGTCCCACCGATCTTGGCAGCAGTTCCAAGATACGTCTGGGCATCGATGAAGACAGTGGTTGGGCTCTCGTATATCGAAGAGCTTTCAAGCTCCCATGTGCCTGTGGGAGTTCCGTCTGGCTTCCACTTGGCGATATAGTCAACGGTGCCCTCAGTCAGGACAGCCCCTGCCCCTCCACTGCCCGTCACATAGGTGCCGGGGGTGGTGGCAACTACGTTGGCGGTAAGCTCCCCAGCGGCGTCGTCATAGACCCATGTGACCGTCGCCGAGTCCACCATGAGATTGCCGACAGCATCCTCGATAGCCTCTGTATCCACTCCCCCAGTAAGGGAGACACGGCTCACATCATCAAGGCTGAACCACAGATCCGTGCCGTCGAACTCCAAAGCCCCAGTTTCGATGGAGGTAAGGAGTTCGCCAGAGTCGAGCTTGAACCCGGCCGTGTTGGCTTCGGCAGTGCCACCGGTGACATGAAGGCGGGCTGTGGGGCTATCGCCTATACCGATCCCAACACGGTCTGTTCTGTGGTCGATGAACAGATTGTTGGGATCAAAGGAGTGAGTCTTCGGATCGTCCAGCTTATGGAAAGCCATGCCACTACCTTATGAACGTAGGCTTCTCTACCCGGACCCTTAGGTGATTGTGTCAATTTCATAGACTGCGAAGGCAGCGTCTATTCTGGGCACATACGTTCCTGAGTCGAGTTTGATCCGGGCCCACATCTCGTTGACACCAGACGCCGACAAGCTGTGTGTAGTCTGCACAAGGTCTCTGGCGTCTGACTCTGTATCGAAGAACAGGACCGACGACTGTGAGGCTTCTCTGATGAAGGTGGGGAAGACGTGGACGCCCGAGTCGTTGAGGTCCGCAATGATGGGACCGGTGGAGTACCACATTACGGCATCGGAAGCACTGTCCTGCAAGTCCCACTCTTTTGGGATGACCACCTTAGCAACACCGTAGCTAGATCCAGACGTTGGGGTGTAGTTGATGGCGTCGATGTTGTAAATGGGGAAGAGGAAGCGCTTCTTCACCGTCCCGGAGTCGTTCCACGGGACCCAGTGTGAGCTACGGAGTGTAACGGTCACAGGATCGCTGGAAGAGGCGAGGAAGACCGTCCGCCGAGTCACGTTCTCGTAGAGATTGTCGACCTGGAAGTGATACTTGCTGCCGGACGTAGAGACAATGGCGTTCAGGTCCTCGGAGTTTTCGTCCGTTGCTGCTGCTGCCGGTGATCCGACCAGGATGGATGCGATATCCATCGGCAGGCCGAACTCGAAGTGAAGGGCGTTGAAGTTGGAGATGGACGGGGATGTCGTGATGGTGAGAATCAGCTCCTCGTACGGCTCGTTCGTCTTGCCCGTCTCATCCTCGATTTCCCTGTCCACGGTTAGGACTACCTGAGTCTCTTTGGACTGGTCGAACACATATCTCGAATCGGTCGTAGCCGTCACCAGCTCTGTACCGTCGGAAGCCTGGGCAGAGAATGTTATGGCTGTGCCGACAGAACGGTATCGGTAGTCGACCGAGTCCATGGCTCCCATCAGGACCCCGTTGTAGCTGTCCTGATAGATCGGGTTGACCGTGACAGCCCCTCCGCCATCTCGATAGCCTGGCGCCCCTGCTGTGTAGTCAGAATGGACTTCCATCGGTACACGGAGAGCCCTGAGGTCAGCAACGTCGGTGTAGCCACCCGTCGAAGTCCACCGTGTCGGGTTCTGAGCTATCGCCTGACGAAGACGGCTGAGGTAATCACCATCCCGAACTGCCTGTGCGTTGATCGTGAAGTTCGAAGCATCGATCGATGCCCTCGCCGATCTCGTCCCAATCTGCAAATCCTGGGTGCGGTACAGATCGTACAGACGCCTCAGATCCTGATGGACGTGCGCCTGGATGCTGTTCAGTCTGTCCGTCGATGGGGCCGAGGCATAGCCAAACGGATCAGGTGTGAATTGAGGAGCATATACGTGATCCTGCGGGAACTTAGCCATGGGTGATCTGCTTCCTCACTCGTCTACAATCTGTAACCGATGGTTAAAGCCGGAATTCGGTGGGGATGGTACTTCTCGGACACAAGGGCGCCTCTCAGGTAGAAGCTCTCGTCGGTGGCCATTATCGTTTCCGGAGTTTCATCCCGGTATTTGTACTGGAGGTGCATCCATGTCTCGTCCGAAGGAACACCTTCTGGCCTCTGCACCCATATCTCCGAGGTCCAAGCCGAAGCGTCATAGTCGTACTTGTTCTTGAGACCGACCACGTCGTCGAGAACGTCGTCCTTCACGTAGTGCTCGTAGACGTCATAGTCGACCACCTTGGAACGAGGGTGCGGAGTGATAATGTAGGACGGATCCTCCATGCTGAGTCCGTACCCCACGCCACCCTTCCAGATGGTGATGTCCAACTCGGCGATCTCTCGAGTGGCGCTCATCGACGAATGGAAGAAGAACGAGTTCTTGCCGTCCCTCAGCGGCAGGATGAAGCGCCACTGCGCATCAGTCTTCCCTGTGGCTGTGATCGGAACACCATTCAGCCAGACCTGCCGCCAAACACTGCCCTGTGACTCGATCCAGTCATTGGGAAGGAAGTACTCGTTGGGGATGGCGATCGTGATCTCAGTGTCGGAGGCAGCATAGATATACGTCGACACTCTTCCAACAGACCCGCCGACGAAAGACTTGTGCGATGGGTGGTGCTGCAAGGCGCCATGAGCCCTAAAATGCGCAGTAAGCGCTTCGAGAGCAGCGGAGAAGCCATCTTCGTCGCCCTGATGGAGCAGGGCTTGCCCGTTCATGAACCGAATGAACTCCTCCAGCGAATCCTCGCTCGGCTTGGCTGCCACACCATCGAAAGCCTCTAGGATGGATGCCAGCACCTCTTGATAATCCGCTGCCCTGGTCCCCAATAGCATTCGGTCGAAAATGTCCGCTGTCATCGGGGACCGGATGTCGAATGTTGTGCCAGTGGCGTAGGCAGCCAGTTCCGTCTGAAGGTCGACCATATCTCCGGTCTGGATGTCGTGTATGAGTTCTCCCGTCGCTGTCGCCTCTGGGTTGTCGATGAGCTCCGCATTCCGGTCTCTGGAACCCAGATGGAAACTCCAACGGGCAAAGCAGTGTACAGCTATGGCCTCGTAATGAGCCTTGCGCTCTTCATGGTCCCAACCGTCCCATGTTGCCCGAGAGGGCTGCGTTAGACTCTCATTGGGCTGAGGAGTGTCGAGGGGGAAGTAGAAGGAGCTCTGTGGAAGATGGACACCTTCTTTAGCCCGCTCAATGTTGGCCGGACGATGGGAGATGGTGCCCTGCCGTGGCAAAACGACGAATTCTGTGTTCCACGGATACGTGAATGTCCTGTACGTCATTCCCGTCTTTCGAAATGCTCTCCCGAGGACGAAGTCCCTCGATGCCCCTTCAACCGCCATCACTGCTTCAGCCTGACCTACTTGCGCAGCCAACAATGCCTCTAGACGATCGATGGCAGATTGCCTATCGATTATCCGATAAAGGATTCTCTGATAGCCTTCATCCTCTAGCAGTTCGTCACGATTCGCATGTCGTTGGAGAGTGGCTCCACCAAAGACGTCGCCACTGACCTCTATCCCGTACGCCTTATCCCGACTCCTATACTCGAGGAAGGAGCCACCGACGTTCACCTCACTGATCAGGAATCTGTTCAGGTCCTTGTAGACGACGACTGTCTCAGGGATGACCCAGTAGGGGACGTCGATCTTCCCGTCAAGCGTTCTCTGGACACCCGAGTTCGGATAGGCAGTAGCAGCAGTGTCGCCGACCGCTATTGTCACACTGGCGTAGTCTTCGCCAAACGTCTTAACGAACGGAGACCCATCTGTATCCGCCAGTCCTAATGACCTGCCCCAGGTCGATCCGTCGGTGGACGTCAGCCACTCGACGCCTTCTGGGAGAATCAACCCGTTGGGAACCCGGATGCTGCTGCTGATCTGCCGAGTCTGAATCGTTGCCAACGGAGGGTAGGTCGCTACTGCTGACAACACACCCCAAATCATGAATTCAGACTCGTCGAAGGTAATCTCAATCGGTTCATCACCCATGTCGAGGCTGACGCCCGGACCGTGGTGAGTTCGTCCCAGAACCTGAAAGCTCTTGGGGCCGGACAGGTAGAACCCTACGTAGTTCGCCTCGGTGGGGTGGACAGTAATTCCGGTGCCTCTGCCTACCAGCACTCCTGAATCCCGAATGCCCTCTGACCCGATAACCTGGATATCGGTAGCAACCGTCCTCATGTGCCTCATGGCAGGGCGAATGGATCCATCGAAGGCATCGACGACTACGTTGCTGGCTGAGTAGTCGATGATGTCTGGGACAGCCGTAGAGGTCGCTGCGGAAACGTACTGTGCAGCTCGTGTCTGATTCTGGATCTTCCGTGACAGGTCTGCGGATATTGCCGCTGTCTCTGCAAGACGTGTTCTGACCCACTCCATCTGCTGATGTAGCTGCTCTGGACGAGTCACGTCCTTCCAAAGCTCATAGGTCGTAAGACCACCATCCCCGGCAAACTGCTTGAGAGCAGCATCCTTTGGAGAGGCGCCGGTGATCGGCAGTCTGTCACGAATAAGACCTGGCATATAGAGCCTAACGAGGGATGGTATCGACACGGATGTTGGACAGGGAGACTCCTGATAAGCTCACCAGCACATCTAGAAGCACTCTGTCTGCCGACGTAAATACTGGATGGACCGAATCAGACAGTCTCGATGGATTGATTCTGGCCCTCTCGGAGATGATTCTACCTGAATTCACTTCGGCATAGAGATGCTGGCTAGGAAAAGTGGCATCTATCGACCGAACAACGAAGGCCACCCCGAAGTCTGACCCAGGAAAGGTGTCACGCAGGACATTCATGTCCGCCACGACGATGAAGCTCTCGATATCGAAGACCGGCACTACGAAGGTACTTTGTCCTCGATCTCCCTTCCACTCCAAGGACCTCAAAGCCAAAGTTGAGAGCATGCCGGACCCCGACACCGTCAGGCTGTCAGCATCAGTGGTCGGGAACAGGAACGTGCGGGAGCCATTGAACTCGGTCTGCGGTACAAGTACGGTCCCTCTGTGACTCAGTCCAAACGAAACATCGCCTACCGAAGAGACAACGACGGCAGACACCTCATCCTCTGGACGGATGGTGAGTGAGCCGGAGATCCTGACGGCAGTGAGGGCGGACTCGTCCTGCAACGCCACAGCAGCGCTTCTGGTGGCATCGCCCACGGCTGCTGTGCTGTCGTTCACCAGGAAGCTGACATCCGACAGAGCGTACGGCGCCGACACCCTATGGTGAGGCGGTGTGGGGGCGCCAAGAGAATTCAGAAGAGATGGGCGGTAGATGGTTCTGGGGAGTGGAGGCGGCAGCTTTCCAGCATTGAGGGAAGACCTCAGGATCGAGCGGAATCGATCTGCCTCGGACTCGAACCTAGCCCTGGAACCATCGATGATCTTGACCGACGCTACGATCTCTGACTGCTGCTGTATGTAGGAGTCGGGGTCCAGCTGTCGATAG
>Ga0208299_1000068_pt1 | contig 98820 bp, 93 predicted proteins | sample 15_taG_FD_184089 | JGI IMG/M metagenome (GOLD analysis project Ga0208299, IMG submission 184089) | Marine viral communities from the Subarctic Pacific Ocean - 15_ETSP_OMZ_AT15312 metaG (SPAdes) (version 2) | ecosystem: Environmental > Aquatic > Marine > Oceanic | place: Pacific Ocean | collected... | reverse complement strand
GGATACCGTCTCTATAGTCTCGCACCGCTGGTGAAGCAGCTTCTGCTTCCCATCATGCCCAGGTGGCGGAACTGGTAGACGCGCTAGCTTCAGGTGCTAGTGACCGCAAGGTCGTGGAGGTTCAAGTCCTCTTCTGGGCACCATTTTGAAAAACCTCGAAAGACCACGAGAGACCATTTAAGACACTGATTCTTAAATGGTTTTTTTGTTTCTGGCCGCCAACCATCTTGTCTCTCATAGTCTCAAATTGTCCCTTCTGTGGAACGCCAGTGGAACGTGAGTGGAACGCAAAATAGGGACTTTGATGCCAAATTCAGGCAGTACCAGGGTGGTGAAATTGGTAGACACAGGAGATTCAAAATCTCCCGCCAGCAATGGTGTGCCGGTTCGAGTCCGGCCTCTGGTACCAAATCAAAGACTATTAACAACCATAGTCGACCTGAAAGCCCCATAGTACGGGGCTTTTTTATTGCCTATTGATCTAGTAACGACCACTACTGTCCATTGCTATCCCCCCTATTTAGGGGGTATATTTGGGGTATAACGTGATACCCCCGCTTTGGAGATACCCCCAAATGGCGTTAACTAACATGGCCGTAAAGAATGCCAAACCACGTGAAAAACAGTGGAAGCTGTCCGACAGTGGCGGCCTCTATCTCCTCATCCATCCCAACGGTTCAAAGTACTGGCGATTGAAGTACCGTTATGCCGGTAAAGAGAAGGTTTTAGCGCTGGGGGTATACCCTGAAGTCCAACTGGCAGAAGCCAGAGCACAACGTGATGAAGCCAAGCAAGTTATCCGCAATCATGGCGACCCCGGAGAGGTTAAAAAAGAACAAAAACGCGCTGCTAAAATCAAGTCATCCAACTCCTTTGAAATGACAGCCAAACAATGGTGGGAACATCAAAGGGGCCGCTGGTCTAAAAACCATGCAGAGCGAGTATGGCAATCACTCAAGACGGATGTATTCCCCTATCTTGGCCACCGCCCTATTTCTGAGATCTCCACCCCCGAAGTTTTAGAGGTCATCCGCAAGATAGAGTCTCGCAATGCATTGGATGTAGCAGGCCGAGTTCTTCAACGCTGTACGGCTATTTTCCGCTTTGCCATTCAAAGTGGTAAAGCCACCTATAACCCCGCTACTGAATTAACAGGGGTACTCAAAAGTCGTAAACGCCAACATAGAACTGCCCTGCCCCGCGCAGAACTTCCTGAGTACCTCAGAACACTTAACAACTACAACGGCCACATACTCACCCGCCTTGCCTTAAAGCTGCTCATATTGACGTTTGTACGCCCTGGCGAACTTCGCTTTGCACGATGGGATGAATTCGATCTTGAGGCTAAGTTATGGCGCATTCCCGGTGAACGCATGAAGATGGGATCAGAGCACCTTGTTCCACTATCTCGACAAGCCATCGGCGTGCTAGAAGAACTACAGCCCATCTCAGGCCACTATGATTTACTGTTCCCTGGGGAACGCAGCAGAGCCAAGCCTATATCTGAAAACACCATGATCTACGCACTTTATCGCATGGGGTACAAAAGCCGTACGACCGCACATGGATTTAGAACCACAGCTTCATCTATCCTTAATGAGGAAGGGTTTAACCCAGATGCTATCGAACGCCAGTTATCCCACCTTGAACGCAACCAGGTACGCGGGGCATATACCCAACATGCGGAATACCTCAAAGATCGAGCAAAGATGATGCAGTGGTGGGCAGACTATCTTGGTCAACTAGAAACCAGTTCTAATGTTGTACCTGGTAGATTTGGGATAAACAATTAAGGTGAATACCCCAACCTAGCTCGACGGAGCGAAACGGGCGGCAACCCACCGCCCTTGGTTTGGGTTCAATGGATTGGGTGCGCGGGGGTGCAAAGTGAACGTATCAGAAGAAAAAGAAATTGCTCAGTTTATGTGCATATATCTTCTTTTCAGACGATCAAGGATCACACTTGCAACTTGTGACGACAAAAATTCAGCCACTGTAACGATGGAATCACCAATGGCTTTACCTGCAAGACAAGCACATGAAAGTACAGCCACCTCTCTCAAGAATAAAACAGCATTTCAGAAAAGGTTAGAAAAATCTACACAATACAAATCTGCCTTGGCAATGATAACGAGCAGAAAGGTTGCTTACCGCATGCATGAAGATGAGAATTTTCTAGATGAAATATATTCTCTGGAGGATGAGCTGAAATGGAGATTAGCTTCTTTATTTGCGGTAGGCTATACCGCATACACTTTTGCCGAAAAAATGCCGGCACGCCTAGAAGCAGAAGGTTTATGTCGCATATTAAAACCTTCGAAAAAAACTATTTCACTTGCCAAAAAACTACTTAAATCTGCTGAAGATGACGGCTTTACATCGAAGTCGCTAGATCTAGGTCTAACAAGAATACTAAAAAGCGACCCATCTATACGCCCATCAATACATGAAATAATATCTGTCACTGAGGCCCAAAAACGGAAGTTTGCAGTAAGGGAATGCGCCCTTCAAGGGCAACGCGAACTCCTTCCACTCAAAAGTAAAAATGGCAGATTTTTTCCTGAGGTAGTTGTTGAAATCCTTGACTACATCGGAGTACCCACGGATTTAAGAACAACACAGCTTTTGATGTCAGATTACGACATTTCAAACCAGTCCAACGAGATAAGACGCTCTACCTTCCCTTTAGGCTGGTACGACTATTATGGTGAAACTTGGAAAGAAGCTTTAGGTGAAGAAATTGGCCATTTTTATACAAAATACTTCATGATAAAAAAAGCTTAAAATTTAATATCACTGTCATTACTTTAATCCTTTAAAAAAAACAAAATGCTTATGAATCTACTGACAAGAGGAAACGATTCATGGCTAACAACATCCACTCTATTTCTAATCAAGAACCTGATAAAACCTCATTACCAGACCGTCTTCTCAGATGGGATCAAGTTCAGCCCAGAGTAGGAATCTGCCGATCCCATGCTCATTCCTTAGCAGCCCAAAACCCTCCACAGTTTCCACGCCCCAGAAAGTTAGTTCCAGGAGGACGGGCTTCAGCTTGGGTCGAGTCTGAGATAAACGCCTGGGTACAACAAAGAATTGCCGATACTCAACCTGACAGCTCAGACATTGCATAGGAGCTGACAGAATGAAACGTGAAGCAAATCCAATCATACGATTTCAAGACAACCCAACCCGAAAGAATGCCATCCATGCCAAATGTGCTGAATGTTTTGGCTGCACCCCCAAACACCTGGAACCGAGCTTCAGGCAATCTATTTCGGCCTGCACAACTAAAGCCTGCCCTTTGTATTACTTTCGCCCTTATCGCGCTAATTCGATGGGTGTAACCGCGAAAAGGGGACAATGATGAGTGAACGATACCTGGTCCAAATCTCTCAAGCACAGATAACCCCCGTGATAGTGGTTGCCAGCAACTCACAGGAAGCCATAGAACGCGCTTTAAAGGGGGAAGGTAGTCCCGGCGATTCATGGCAGGACGAACCAAAATCAACACGTGTTGTAAAACTGGAAGGCTGACATGCTAACCCAGAAGCTACTCGCACGAGGCGACCGTGTAGCCATAGAAAAAGGCCAGGTAGTAATACGCCCGAAAAGTGGCAAACGTGCTGATGGCTGGCTAAAGGATAATGCCAAAGAGATATACAAGGACGTTATTACTCAAGCCGGGTTAGACGCCCTTCAATACACTGGCTATTCAACGGGGTATTACACCCAATATAAAGCTGGCGGTATCACCTTGCAATACAGTTTCATCCTAACAGGCGAGTCATGTCATGTTGTATTCAACGCCGACCTAAAAAGAGCGAGGGGAAAGCAGCGAGGGCAGCTACTACCTAAAGGGCAATTCAGGGTTAGTAAATCACATGCATTTACACGATTTTGGGTTGGACTGGGGCTTAATCTCCCCAAGCGGCTATCAGGCTTTCATGATTGTATGGGCAAGCTAAAATCCGTGGTTATTACCGGCACTGTTGATAATAACAACCGTATCTTGAAGGAAACGATTAAACCTTTAGAGATGAGCCATGAAAAGCTAACCATCTTATTTAATACCGCTAAATCACCTGACAACTACCCGACAATTACCCGACAACTTCCTGACAACTACCCGACAAGAACACCTGACAAGGAATCTTCTAAAACCCAGCCACAACAAGCAATAAAGAGCGATTCAAGTACGTGCGCAAATGAGTACGAATTAAGTAATCAAGGAATAACGTATAACAGGAGTCATGTTACTTCATTACCTATACAACAGAGTAATGAGGAATGGTGGAATGATTACGATGGCGTGGCAAAATGACAAAACCAAGATTAACGCGAAGCCCAGCGGCCGCTGCAGCTTTTTGTTAGGCAAAAAAAAGCCTCGAGTTATCGGGGCTTTTTTATTGCCTATTTCCAGCAAACTTAGAAATAAGCCTGAAAACGAAATTGAAGAGCTTCTATATCCTCATTTATGCCATCTCTGTTTGGCGAGGCATCTGCTTGAACGTAATTTGCCATGAGCCTTATATTTCGATTGATGTGCCAGTTGATGCCCAGAGTAAAATTATCCCCTTCACCTCCAGTGACCGTCTTGTCTTCCAGATCAACTGTACTGTAGCGGACTGCCACCTCCACGGCACCGTAACGTGCCTTTGGCTTTATTTGTTTGAATGCTCCATTTTTTCCAGAGTATTGGTGTTTTTCGCCGGTGATAATCCAGCTACCCTGAACATAATGACCATCAAAGGTTGGGTCAGCATGGGTTTTTCTATCCAACTCCATTCGCATGACTTCTCCCTGTAGTAACCAAGGGCCTTTGATCACAGCAGCCTCGAGGCCATAAGTTTGGGTGTCATCTACATCATCAAGTGTTCCTGTAGACAGTATTTTAATATTGGATTTGCTGCCATCTGGGCGAGCGCCATAGCTGACAGTTTGACTTGAGCCAACGTTTCTGAATACGGTTGAGGCGCCAAGGTGGACCTTGAATTTACTTTTGTCGATGGGGTTAACGGTGATACGTGCGGCAAAGCTGTGGCTCCCCTCGTTGTCATTGTGTCGATCTGCCAAGTTATCATCAAAATAACCTCCGGCAAACGACCACTTATCCCCCCAGGTTTTTACCAGTAAGCCCAACCCATAACTAGGGGCAAAGGTATTGGCAAGGCTTCGCTCCATAAAAGGGATGTAATTCGAGCTAGTAAGCTCTTCGAGACTGAACGGTTGCTGTAGATTACCCGCCGATATTCTGACCTTGTCGAACCCCTTATAGCCTATATGGGCGCCTTTAATCCGGTAACCTACATTAGATTCGGTATCGTAGTTATAGCTGTAGGTCCAGTCTTTCATCACCGTGCCACTGAAGCCTGCTCGGAGGCGTCGCAGTTTCTCTCTATCATCTATTTCAGTCACATCATCATCGACATAAACCGCGTCTGCATGAATGCGGCCTTTCAATTTGAATGTAAAATTGCCATCTTCGGACTTAAAGGAGGTGGCATCCTTAAAACTATTTTCTGCATGACTGGTTGCAGCCACGAGAGAAAATACCAGTAGCGCTAATACATGAGCAGTTCGATGATACATTATGTTGTCCTTATTCTTTGAAAATGGTTCTAGTCGCCAAATTAGTTATCATGGGAAAACAGATATTTACTGATATCACCCAACCGTTCACAGTTTGAAAATGAGTGTCCACAGCCTTTGATAAGGATAAAACGTAAGTCTGCTTCTAAATTCATGTCATTACATTTACTTTGCAGAGCACTACTCCACCGAATTGCTCTTTGAAGGCGATGGTAACCTTGCTGTCTATTAATTCGTTTTTTTCGGTTGAGTCCTGGATCATTGGTGTTATCAAACTCTCCAACCAGTATTCGAATTTTAAGTTGTAAGAAAGCTGGCAAGTTTTTAGCCATGCTTTTTACTGAATCTTGAGTACCTTTAAGGCCATAGGGAAAGTTTTTATTTTCATCGGGAAATGTAAACCAGCCCGAGGCACAGACAATTAGTTTGTTGATTTTTTCAGGATAGAGCATGGCATAGCGGTGGGAAAATTGGGCTCCGCCAGAATAACCAAACAGAGTGATATTCTCAGTTTTTATGGTGTATTTTTCATGCACATCATTAAGTATTTTGTTAAGCGCCTCTGAGGGGCTGCAACCAGCCGAACCGATTTTAAGGCGCTGGTAACCTTGGTAGTACTTCTCGCTGAAACAGGGTGCAATGATAACATGATTATAGTTTATGGCCTGTTGCTGAAAAGCAGTGATTTGTTGTTTAGCATTGCGGGAGATACCATGCACACACACGATTATTTTTGTTTCACTAGATAGATTTTCAGGGCAAAACAAGTAATAACTGAGGCTGTCTTGGTGAGCCACTTGATGGAACTGGATAGGGTTGACCTTCGCAGTTTTTTTTGGTGGCAGAACCAGCGGGGCAACAATCTCAGGCATGAGAGAGATCCTTTGCTTGCGGGTTACCTATGGCTTCCTTTGAATCAAAGAGCTCAGCGTATAGTTCCATGGGAAGCTCTTCTCGTGGACCACTCCAGCATAAGTTGCCCTTGTCAATTAGCCAGATTTGATCTGACATAACCACATGGTCGATATTGTGCGTCGCCATAATAAGGAGCCCTGGGTAGTTGCTGACAATTTCTGAAAATAAAGCCGTTGCTTCATCGTCTAAAAATGCATCGGCCTCGTCCAGAACCAATAACTCGGGCGTGCCGATAATGGCCCTAGCGAGAGCGATACGCTGACATTCCCCTTGGGATAAGTTTTTCCCACCTTCTTTTAATTTAGCCTCGAGCCCTCCTGGTAGGGAATGAAGAAGCTGCTCCAGCCCGCAGCGCTTAATGACGTGATTAATTTCATCCTCTGAGGCAGAGGGATGGCGGTAACAAATATTTTTTTTGATACTGCCCTTAAGTAGGGGAAGGCTATGACTGACCATACCGATAGATTGCTGAAGGGCTGAATCCTTGAGCTTACAAACATCATTTTTCCCTAATAAAACTGTACCACTGGCCGGTTTCATTAGGCCGGCAAGTTGAGAAAGAATGGTGGACTTCCCTGCACCGTTAACGCCCAAGATAGCAATAGTGTTACCTGGGTCAATGTGCATGTTGAGACCTTCCCCTCCAGGGAAAAAGACTACATCCTTTAACTTTAGATGCCCTTGGCCTTGGCGTACTTCTCTGTGTTTTGCCAGAATTCTTGGGCGATTACCTAGGAATGACTTTATTTTATCTTCAGCAACACTGGCGTTAAGCCGATATTCATGGGCACGCCCCAGATATTGCAAGGGTTGCACCAATAAACTGACAATGCCGAGTGCGGCAACCACGGTGCCCGGAGTTGCTTGATTTGTACTCATCAATACTACGCCAATGATCAAAACCATTGCTGTGGCGAACACACTACTACCCTCAGTGATAGCTCTCAAAATGCCAATTGAGCGAGCGCGATTGTACATGGCTCTCATCACACGGTTACTTTGGCGTTTTACTCTATTTTTTTCCCGTTGACGTTGGCCGAATACTTTAACAGTGGCCATGGAAAAAACTTTTTCGTTAAGGTTGTTAGCAAGATAAGTACGTTGTCGCCTAGCTTCGCTAAAGGTATGGCGAAGATACTTCCCTATATTGAAAGACAGTAGGGCGTTAATTAATATAATCAGAGTAACAGTGGCACCCAGCGTAGTGTTGATAAAACATAGGACAACAAGGGCTATGGCTAGATTAACGCCGGCAACAATGAGTCTCGACAATCCCTGGCTGATCCACTGGCGTATTGCACTAAGGTCAGTGGCAAAGCGCAAGCTAATGGCACCCTTACTGTATTGTTCAAGTTCGCGCAGGTCACTGTTGCAATACTTTACAAACATTTTGATACGCAGCTCATGAACATAGTCCTGGCCAACGCATTCGGCATCCAGGCGTTCACGATACCTAAGCCAAGAAATTAGCAGGGTAGCAGACAGAAAACCTAGCCCCATACTCCATAGGCTGATGGTGGGTCGAGCTGATGCGTCAAGGTATTGATCAAAGGTAAATTTGATCAATAACATTATACCCACAGTGGCTAGTGCCTGGAGGAAACCGTTGCCGATAAGAAGCAAAAACAGACGTCGGCGTTTAATCGATAGTAAAGGTGGCAGTTTCACTGAGAGTTTGAGATCTCAAGGTTCTGTTCATGCACCAGCTTAATGAGGTGCGGGTGAAATTCGGCCGAACCAAGCTCTTCCTTGGTGAAAACGGGAACAGGGCACAATTGTCTTGTTTCCTCTAGTATCATGGGTGATGCAGTAAGGGCGCCACTGACACCTATCAGGGGAAGGCCATGAGACCGTATCCAGTGTACAGCAGATTGCACACTAAGAGCCTCCGCTGAGGCAAAGAACATACCATCGACTATCGAATGAAAAAGCCTGCTTTGAAGTAGTGGTGCTGTCTCTAGCTGCGCCAAACCATCAGCTATTTCTAGCAGGATAATATCCACTCCTTGATGACTAAGATAATCCACTTGTCTTTCCATGACTGCCTCAATCTTAGGGGCATCTACTTTGTAGGTAGATGCATACCCCATATCAGTGAAGTCTATAACTGGGTAGGCGCCAGCATCTATCATCTTCCAGTAATCAACACCAGCTCCAGTTCCAGTGATCTTTGCTGCGCCAACAGAGAGGCCCGCTTTAACTAAGCCTCGAGCCAAATAGGCCATGGTAGTTGTCTTGCCGCCATTCATGGAGCTTCCCGCCACGGCTAGGACCATGGGAGTGGTTGATTTAGATGTTAACTGGGGTAGTTGCCAGCCTTGAAGGTTAATTATTTTTTTGTTGTGTGATGCAAGAAAACCTAATGGGGTAATTTTTGTCGCATTCTTCATCCGAGCATGCTTGGCTACAACTTCGCTAGCGATACCTCCTGCAGCAACCAATGAGCAGGGTGCTAAGCTGCCAGGAATGCGGCCTAAAAATTGATCCGGAGCATACCTGTTGCCATAGCTGACAATAACCTCATCCCCCTTGAATAGATGCGCACGTCTGCCACTGGGTAATTCAATACGTTGGTGTTGCCCAAGTTTGTCTATTCGAGCAAGGATTATGTCTCCCGCTCTTGGCCGGATATCGTCCTTGACTAGAAAGTGAAACTCTTCTATCGGTACATTGCGCGTGACAAAAGAGGGCTTCGCTGCTGCCAGCCGCTTCCCGGAAAGTTGGGTTATATTATCAAAAGTTGTTTGACTGGTTGGTAATGCTACAACATCCATATATCTAACTCCTAAGCAAATGATTAGCCAACAGAAGTTCAGTCGGCTCTCCCTTACCGTTAGTGATACAGCGTTAGCAATGCAGTAACTATTTAAAATCCACCTAATAGTACAAGCATAATCTTAAACGAACATTAAGATTTAGCTTAAATATTGACCTACATCACAACGTTATGCCCCTAGGTTATAGGCTAGTCCCTATAGGGAAATTGATATGTTGGAGGTTAATTCAATTTACTGGCTATTCAACGGGGTGTTATACCCAACATAAAGTTGGCGGTATCACCCTGCAATAACATGCTGAATTACGTATACGTTGCCGCACACATCGCAAGCCATTACCCCGGTAGGATAGTAGATTAATGGAGTACTTGCCAATAATATTGTTAGTAATGCTATTCACTTATGCACCAAGATAAATTTAAGAATTTCTGGATGCATAGTTCAGTATCTACTTTTTGTGGGTAACTTGAACATATAATAGTGTGATAAACCGGACCCACTGATCCGTATATCACTTTTTATCTATTTTTAAAAATGCCCAATATAGCTTGTAAATCAAGATATTACTGCAGGGTATATTGTACGAAGTTGAGGACAATGCGGAATCCTTTCCATATATCACGATTTATCCAATCGACACCTAAAGAACCTAGGGTTCAGTTGATGGTGGAGCATTTCAATTATTTTGTCGCTAACCGAAGACCGCGCGCCGCTGCACCCGCATCAGAAAACCCCAGGAAGAACCTATCAACACCACCAAGGGGTAGGGAGGGTAAATCCTTTTTTAGGGCTTACATGGACACCGATGCCCCCTCTCTTTTTTCACAACCACGTTTGAAATGTAATGGGATTAGCTGATCATGGGGAGGGGCGGGTTTAATCTCTAGGGGCTAACTGCTCTAGACCGTACACACCCAAACATTTTTATATCCCCAGAATTCCGTTTTTACAAGATCTGCTTTAGGTGAATTACTTGCGACTATAAAAAGAGGAAAAATGAATTTCTTGACACTATAAAAAGAGGAAAAATGAATTTCTTGACACTATAAAAAGGGAAAAGTAATTTCTAGACCAAACACCTGAGAGAAGAACAGGCTTTAACCTTGTTAACATCAACTTTTATCAATTTAAGGGGGTATAAACGGGGGTATATTTAAAACCATATTAAATAATATTAATATTTATCAAATGGTTATCTATACAATATGTGAGAGGCCTCTGGTACCATCCTCCTCTCCTTTTTAAACCCAACGGATTATTTTCCACCTCAAACCCTAGATAGAAGCCTTGGGATGCATCTGGGATACAAACTGAATATCCTCCCTCAACTTTGAGTAATCACTCTTCAACAGCAATGTTGAAATATTCCGAACGCTTCCCAGGCAAACCGTCTTTGCGGAATCGCGTCCCCCAGATGCTGAATAAGAGCTGTTTCTCGTAAACATGAATACCCATACCTTCAACCTTGAGTCGCACGGTTCCCCTGTCAGATTCGATCAGCACAATATCCTCGATCTGTATGCCCAACACATCCTGACAAAAATCTACTGCCTCAGATTCAAGCTGCTCTCCCCATTGATCCAGATCCGACTCCAATTGTCGCCATGCCCTTCGTGCAGTAACAAAGGGGCCAGTCTCCCCCTGAGACAGGATTAACCTGTCGATCAGCGCAAGCCGCTCGCTAGGTACGGCCCTATCCGTGCCACAGGCCGCATCTACCACTCCATCGTAAATTAGCCTCGCTTCCTCTAGCGCTTGCAGCCTCTCCTCGTAGGGCTTTATTCCAGCCCGAGAAATCTTTCCTGGCAGTCGCTGCTCAATCGCGGGCACCAATTCAATCGGACAAATGTCCCTTAAAGGTAATCGAGCAGTCTCAAATTGATCCCGAGACCAGGAATTATCCAATTTAGCCCTGACCCAGACCTCGTTAGAGGAAACGCAAAGCTCGGTTTTTGCCCTCAAATACGCTCCAGGAGAGTAAATTTGATTAACAGGCCACGCATGCTCCAAGGCCGACATATCGGCGGCTATATAGGAACAGCCATTCTCCCTGGCCAAGCGAGAAAGGTGCGCAATTCTCCCCAGGAAGTCTTCTGTCGCCCGAACTGACACTGTGGGGCCATCTGAGTATGAGTAACGATCATCCGACTGACGGCGAAAAACCAGCAGCTGATCCTTTGCATGAGGCAGTAATTTAGAAACGAAATTACTCAGGCTGCTGATCGCCCCATGCATGCTTGAAGCTGTATTCCTGTCCGCCACCCATTTTTCGTATCGGGTTTGCAGAACGATTAAGATCTGAGCAGCGAGCTCAGGATGGATAGTGCGAATTCCATCATAGGCCAACTCGAATTCCCCAGCATCAACTCCGACAGCATGCAATTCATCCAATGCAAATTTGAGGAACTCTCGCTGCAACTTGGAAAGCCGTATCAGGGTATTGGAGGCGATCTGCTTCTTATACTGCTTTTCTAATTCCTCACGGTAGGCTCGAAGTGGTGGCTGCCTTGGCTTCCTACCGGCCGCTATCTTGGCCCAATAACCTCTTGGTGGTTTTGGTACCTGCAGCTTCCTGCACAATTTACCCAATGCCACATCTGAAATGCCCAGTTCTCGCGCAATTTCTCTGGCTGGGCGTTCCCAAACCAAAGCGAACAATTCCTCTCGAGACGGGCTGGCTTCTTTCATGTTTGGCACCGCCAGGCACCTCTTTTGTTTCTGTCACCTATCGACAAGCCCTTGTTTGAGGTGCCTAAACCATATCTTTCGAGAGATAAGCCCCCGTGGCATCTCTCCTTCTATAGCCAATATCTTCCATGCTCTCAGGCCATCGATATTCCCATTGGGTACCTTGGGCTAAGCCATAAGCCACCGACAAGCGATCGTACTCGGACGATAGCAACCCCGGAGCATCAAGGTTGCTGGGTTTCTCTAACGCCTCAATCTGCAAATTGAAGGAAGTATTTTTGGATATGTTCTGTACAAACTTTCGATAGAAAGCAGATCGAGATCCTCCCCCACAAATCATAGCCCGGAGATTACCCCATGCACTATCGCTTTCATTCTTACGCTTGGCTCCCCGTAAAACTCGCCCGTAGATCTTTTCCCCAAGCTGCGCCGTATATTCTCTATCAGGATCCTTGTTGGTGTCTCCTGAAACAATTTCGATATGATTTATGTATTCATCTATAGTGGCTGGAACAGGTGTAGACGACCCATCGAACTGCTGTTGGTCAACTAAGAATTCAACTACTTTTTCCCGGTCCGGAAGATCCTCCGGTAGATTCTTGATAAGCCAGTCAACTCTATCCATATGAAGATTGACAACACCCAGCTCGCTGACGTCACAGCTAAAGGAACAGAAAGCGAGCTCTTTGTCTTCCTGGCTTGCATCAACCAGCGAAAACACTGCAGAGTCCACCGTACCTGCGCCTATATCCATCAGGAAGGAGATAGGTCTTTTCGAATCCCATCGTCGAGACCGATATAAACCCACCACTTGAGCTGCTATTTCCGGGACAACCACCACTACTCCCGCATCACTTCCTAGCTCTTCGAAACGGGAATGATCACCATCGTCGCTAACGGCAATCAGGTCTTCCTCTACCCAGCCCATAAGCTCGTCAACCTTACCGATAGTAACAGATGTTTCCTGTGAGATAGCTGCCTGCGCACCAGTTATTGCAGCCAACCGAAATCGGTGTTCTAGCTCTGTCTGGCGGGCTGAGTCCGTTGGCAATCCCAAAGCCATTGTCCAAAAAATTTCCATATCACGGTATTCGTCGGCATGCACTGAAAGAAACCAACGAATGCTGTGGCGAACAATTTGTGCGATATAGGCAGCGACACGAACCGTAGTGGCTCGGCTTTCCCCCTGCATTAAATCCAACTTAATATCATGAAGAAAACCAGGGCCATCGCCTGTTTTTATAACAGCCTTCTTTCCATCGTCGGCCTGAATAGCAGTTGGCACTAAATAGGGGTTGCTGGATCCTGATGAAAAAGGAACTGCGTAGAAACGTTTACGATCAGGGTCGCCAATAACCACCTTTGTCGTGGAAGTACCGAGATCCAGTCCAATTACCAGCTGTACTTCGATGTCACTTCCATGAGAGAGCTGGGTCGCACAAGGACCTTCGTCAATTACGATTTGGCGGGAATCCTCCATTCTCTGCTCAAAAGCCGGGTTTGGCTTGAATTTAATGCCCTCCCTGGCTCTTAAGGTTGTTTGAGTTGGCGGCTGACTTGAGATATCCGCAGAACCAGCTTTTTGTGATTTCTTAGATGAGCCATATGCTTTCTGGATTGCGGAATAAGAAGGTAATCCATCACTATGCACCTTTTGTATTTTCTGCTTTTTAGCGTTTTTTCGCTGCTTCGTTTTTTCCGAAGTTCGAGTTTTTAATGATGAAGATTGATCGCCCACTGTCGAGCCTGACTTAAGAGGGGTGGCAACCTGTGGCGGTATTGCTTGAACTGATCGGGATGAATTGCGCGATTTCTTTTTCTTGTTTTTAACAGGCTTGTTCTTTTTAGCTGGCAAATCTATTCCTGCTTTCTTAAAAGCATCCTTGAATTTGTTTGCCATTTCCCTGTTTTTAAATTTCATCACTGAACCACAATAACTCCTAGAGCAACATCACTATAGGAATGGCTTATCTTACGACCTTTTTCAATTTCCTGTAGTCGATCTGCTAGCCTCTGCCTATGCTTTCTGATCTTCCCTTCATTAGCTGGAATCATTTTGTCCTTACCTTGCCTTCGGTGATTATCGATAACCTCCTGAATTCGAGTAATCTGACCTTCAAAATGATTCTTTGCTGTATTCGCGAGAACATCCGCCCTATCCTCGTTTTCCCGCTCAATCCTCTCTATATAATATCGATAAGCATCATCCAGAGTATCTTCACACCGCTCGTAGGCTTGCTCGACTTGATTCACATCAACCAAATTTCTGGCAGCAGCCCAATCTTTTCCAGTGTTGGAAGCACAATTGACTAATCGTTCGGCATCTTCTTCAGAAAGCACCAGTCCCGAAGATAGATTCAAAGCAGCATATGCCAGGCGCTCACTATCTCGCACTCCGGTTATCTGCCAGCGTTTAACAAAGAATCCATAAACACCAGTCGTTATATCCCCAGCGTCCACGCGAGATATTTGAGTGGCAGTCGGAATCAACTGTTCTTTCTGCTCCCTTAGCTTTGAATTAATAAACTGTATTGACGGATGGAATTGATTAATAACTTCCGTTAGTGCGTCCACCTTTTTAAGCTTATTGTCAAAAATGAAGCGTATCTGTTTTTCTGTTGATGTTATGAGGAAAGTCGGCTTCTGCATTTTCTTTTGCCGCATAAAATCAACAAAATCACTTTTAGCATCCCCACTCAGTGTAATTTCAAACTCCATAGCGTCAGGCACTAATTGTTTTATAGCGGTACCAGGGTAATTCTGCGAAAAATAATCAATAAAGTAAGTCGCCAGGTCATTGCTACTGATAAATCGTTGCAGGGACTTTGCTGCAACCACCTCATTCAGAATATATTCGCTGTGCGCGACAAGATAGGCAGCCTTATCCTCAAGCTCGTTATTTTCTCGACGCAAGTTCGCCATTGCTTGCTCTGTCTGTCGAATCCTACCCTCTTGCTCTTCTGGGCTAAGTTTCCCTGCAAGCAAGTCATAACCCAATTTAGAAATTTCATCCCCAAGTACGGCTTCAAGGCCACCCAATGCGTACTCGAAGATGTGCAGCCTTTCATGCAATCTCCTATAAATCCTTGCATCCACCGTGTCAGCATAAAATAGATTCCATACAGTAATTTTCTCAGCCTTCTGACCAATGCGGTCTATCCGACCAATACGCTGCTCTACCTTCATCGGGTTCCAGGGCAAGTCGTAATTAATCAGCACTCGGCAGAACTGCAGATCGACCCCTTCACTAGCCACTTCAGATGAAATAAGTACCCGAATCGAGGGATCTTCTTCGAAATGTCTTACCGCGTCATCTTTGCTTTCGTTCATCCCCCCCATGAGAATCTTGGGTTTAATGCCAGCCTCTTGAAGACGCTCTTGAAGATAGAAAATAGTCTGCCGAAAATAGGTGAAAATAATTAGCTTTTCATCAGGGTGATCATGAAAAAATCGTTTCAACATTTCTTCCAATCTCTGGTACTTACTATCGCACTGCTTTAGCAGTTCGTAACTACCTAGCTCGTCGGCCTTGGAGACCAAATGAGCAGTGAGTGGCCCCAAACTAGCCTCTGCATTTTTGTCTAACTCATCCCAACCAAAATCACCGTATAGTTCAACATCTATATCTTCTTCACTTACCCGGTTTTTCCAGGCCTTCAGCGCTGCTGGCATGCAGCTAGCAATCTGTCGCTGAGGGGTTGTCAGCAGAAATCCCTTACTTATGTCCCTCCCTTCGCAGTATTCACTTACAGATGCGGTAACACTGTTGTAGAACTCCTCTTCCAGGCTATTCATCTCAATATATTCAGGTATCGCCTCGCGAACTACACGCCATTCAGTTACCTGGCGCTTTCTTGTTCGAGATACAGCCTTACTCAACAGGTTGATTTTTTCGAGATCACCCGCGATTTCCGCTCTAACCTGGGTCTTTTTCAGCTCTTCACTGGATAGACATCTGGACTTTAGGTGCGCTAACTGCCTGTTCGTTGACAGCAAAGGATGCTTCAACGCTTCATCAACCAAATTTATGAAATCGCCTTCTGTTGCTTCCCCGCTTTGAACCGCTTCATGAAGGTGATTAATGGGTTCATTTGCAGATAATATTTGTCTAAAGGAGTTGATATGAGAGTAGGTCTGATCATCAAGAATACGAAGAAGCTGATATAGATCCTCACTCGCTAACTGGATAGGTGTCGCTGACAGCAATGCCATGTAATCAGTGACAGGACGAATTAAACGTCCGAGCTTCGACGTCATGCTCTCCTGATTACGCATATAATGCGCTTCATCAACGACCACAAGATCAAATACTGGGTCATCGGCCTCATGATCTAAGAAAAACTGAGCCAGTTTACCCCTGGGCGAGTCAACAGTGTCTCCATCTTCAAAGCCTCTTGGCGGTCGTAAACCATCCTTGCTACAGACCAGCGCAAAGCCATTTATTTCAGCCCTTTCAGATTGTTTCAGTGTCTCAAGTAGCTCATTAGCATCAGCAATTTGAGCCTGCACACCAAACCGGTTGCGTAACTCCCTAACCCATTTTTCACGCAGCATTGCTGGGCAAACAACCAGTAACTTATTGGCATCCAGACGACTTCGAAGCTCCGTCCAAATCAAACCCGCTTCGATCGTTTTCCCCAAGCCGACTTCGTCGGCGATCAACAGCCCTTTTGAAGGGGAATCAAGTAAATTTAAAACCGGCTTAAATTGGTACGGATAGAAATCTGTATCCGTTGATTCCATACTGTAGATAACATTTGCCAGTCGGCCACTTAGGCGACGATAAGTAATACTATTTCGCAGCACTTGCCTGCCGGAAAAGTTTCCTGACTGAATCAAGTCGTTCAGACTTTCCTCATCTGGAACGAGCTCCAGCAAACCTTCAAGGATATATTCATGGCCTCCTTCAATGAATTCCACGCCTAGCTTTACCCGCCGACCAATAACCTGTTTGCGGTCAGTCAGTACCCCAACGCGTGCAGGGTCAGTCTTGATTCTGACTTTTTGCCCTGGATTCATCATTAATCCTCGCTCACCTTCTTAGCACCAGCTGCACTAATTTCCGCCTATTGGCTGTAACACAACCACCCCTCGCCTGATCCAATTAATCCCAATACCCAACACCTTATGCCCCATGCTTTGTAGCAGGTTCGAATAACATTCAAGCTGCGGCCTGTAATGATTGAACGCCTCTTCGGGTTCGTCGAAGTGATCAGATTTGTGGTCAATAATCCAGACACCACCACCCGTCTCCAGAACCAGGTCAGCGGTTCCTGATACTACTGAGCCATTCTCATCAACACTCAGTAACGGTAACTCCCGATGAGTTGCTGTTGCCGAAAAGTGATCTGCCATCCATTGCTCGAAGCTAGCCACACTATCGGCAATGCTGGTTCTAGCATCATCGCTCAATTCAACGCCTGTGATGGTCGCAATATTCTCAGCTTGGTCGGGGTTGGCCCCAAGGATCTCGAAACAATGGTGAAGTAAGGTGCCCAGAACTGTACCGGAGAGCCCGATATCGAGATCCAACTCTTGGGAGTATTGAGCAGTTTCCAAGGCTTGCTCTATGCCCTCTACCGTATCGGTAGAAGCAACCATTCCGGAAGGGGTTACGCTATCGGGCATCTGCTTTTCAGGAGCTTGTCCTGGTTTGATCGCTCGGCGACCTACGGTCAATAATTCTGCTTCGGCATTTTCCTGGGATTCATCAATCTCTTCAGGAAGCTCTGATTCCCCATCCCAGATCAAACAAGGAAACGTCGAGTCACCGATAGAAATAGTCTTGTCAGGCTTCGATACAGAAGCCTCTTCAGCCAGTATTGACCAATATGTCAGGGTATCTTTGCCTGCCAAAAAGCTGGGCCATTCAATAACCAGCTTTTCCCTGGCCCGGGTCAAAGCGACGTAAATCAACCTTCTGGATTCGAGTTCGGTTTCAATCTCCAGGTTGCCTAAGAATTGATCATCTGATTCCGAGGCAGTAAATTTTGGCGAATACTCTATCTGTGCTTTCTCGATAAGCTCAGACAAATCATCGAAAGAGTTATACCCAAGCGCCATATTGGGTAGCGTCGAAGTCAGTTTCCTATCCATGCCACAAACAAAGACCACAGGCCATTCCCGGCCTTTTGAACTGTGCCAGGTAGCCAGTTGAATGGCGTCCTCGTCAATAACTCGGGGGTCAGGTTGGTTATTCTTATCCTTCTGCTCAATTTTTGAGTTCAGCCAGGCTAAAAAGCTTTGTATTCCGGACCCATGATAGCCACCACTCGCCAACGCTTCTCGATTTGCATCCATGAACTCACCGGCTTCGGCTTGCAGGCGCAGCAAGTTAGCCCGCGCTTGGTCGGCCTCCGGCCACGCCGAGACAACATCAAAAAGATGTAGTGCCGAGAAGGTATCAGCAACCAGTGCAAATATGGTTCGATCTTCAATATGACTCGCCAACACATCCAGCTGATCCAGCACCGGATCTTCGATCTTTCCGTTGGCTATTAACTGCTCCAAGGCAGTTTTTAGATCCAAATTGCCTAACTCGGTAACGGACAGGTACAGCGCGGCATGGCGATCTTGCGGGTTAGCGACATATGCCAGAGCCTGACAGGCCAGTTGAACAATCCGAGATTCGTGCCAGCCATCTTCCTGCAGACGTACTCGCAGCCCCATACTGCGTAGTACAGCTGCATACTCAGAAAGCATCTTATGAGTAGGGCAAAGTACGGCTATGTCACCGCCACGCAGTCCACGGCTCTGTTTTGTGCGTCTGTCGACGACTTGCTGTGTAGAATCGTCCAATATAGCTTGTAGCCGTTCACCAACGGATACGGCTCTAATACTATGCTGACCTTTTCTTGCCTTCACAGCGAAATCGATCAGCTCAACAGGCTCTTGTGTGCTGCCAGCTCCCTGGGGTGTCAGCGGCACATAGTCTTCTCCAAACAAACCAGGGCCAACCGCATTGATAAAATGCATCAAATCTGGCTGTGACCGCCAGTTGCTGGTCAAGGGATTAGCAACATCGTGGTTCTGCTGTATGAGTGCATCAAACAATCGCGGATCCGCGCCCTGAAACCCCATGATGGCTTGTTTCAAATCACCCACTGTCACCGCCGGCACCCCTGCATCTTTAAGCTGCCAAAGAAGCGCAAACTGAAGCGGGTTGGTATCCTGAAATTCGTCGACAACCAGGCAATCGATTCGTGAGACCAGTGTACTTAACACATCAGGCCGGGAACGCAGCATGTCTGCCGCCATAGCAATCATATCGCCATAATCGACCAGCCCCGCTTCACGCTTGGCTTCCGCATAGTGAACCAGTACGTCTTGCCCGGCAGCAATCAACGCACTGATATGCAACACTGCCTGCTGGAGCGGGCCTGGGTGTGTAGGCAACGCATTAGCGGCTTCAATAACAGCGCCAGACAGCTCATCATAGTCTTCGGGTAGAGCGCACCCCCGTTTTGACTGCCGTAATTCACGCAGTCCTTTCCATAATTTCCAGTCGGAGCTCAGAGTACTGTCGTCTGATGCCGCTTTAAGGTTTCTGAAGTCCTGACGGAATGCCTTTTCCGCCGCTGCGCTATTCCCAAATTCCCTAGCCAGGCTCTCTGGGTAGGCTTCAAGAAGCCGGATGACTGCGCGGTATAAATTCGCTGTTAGCTGGTCTCCATCGCCAGTAATGCCATATCGATCACTAATCCAGTTGGCCGCAAATTCCGCATAGGTGTCACTCTCCTCACTCCAACCCGCAGACCGCAGCAGCATAACGATCCGTAGCAAATCATCGCGGAAAATATCTTCGGCACCCTTTTTAGAATTGAAATCAAAGGTGTAGCCAAATTTAGTGAGGTTAGAGGTGATGACATCGGCCTTATCGGTACGCGAGAGTGCAAGTCGAATCAGCGTGTTTTCTTCGTCCTCGTTTAACAGCCTGGGCTTTGGTGATAAGCCCGCATCGAAGGCAAACTCCGTGAGCAGGCGCAAACCAAATCCGTGTATCGTAGAGATATAGGCCTGATCCAGTTTTAATGCATCTTCCAACCGACCAAGGCTGAGCAATTTGGCACGTATGCGTTCACGCAATTCGGCAGCAGCAGCTTCTGTGAACGTCACCGCCACAATTCGCTCGGGTGCAATCAGCCCCTCAACAACCCATTCACCCAGTTGTTGTTGGATAGTGTACGTTTTTCCGGATCCCGCTCCAGCAGGGATAATCGTTAATGGTGGTAACATCATTCGGCCTCCCTGGCTTCACCGGGGACCGTGAATAACGGTATCAGCGCACTGTTATCCAGCGCGTACGGCTTGACGCCAGCTTGCTTGTCGAAAAACTGGCCGTCCCCTTCCCGATTCAAATACAACTGGCCTGCTCCAACCTCCTGCAGACGCTCCCTGATCAACTCCATGGCCAGCTGTGACACATCATTTTCCAAAACCTCCCAACCCGGAATCGACCCAGACTCCACAACCAGCGCATCAGTCAGAGAGGTCTGGTCATTCGTCATGAAATAAACGATACCGGTGGTGTCCCCTGCCCGCAGCTTCTCCAGCAACGCGGTATTATCTTCGCTCTTAGGCCCTCCCGTTTGCAGCATGGTGCGATACAGGTTTGCCTGGCTGTCATAGCCTTTCTGCATCCGGGGCCTACGGCTTGTTGCACTGGATTTTTTATAGTCCACCACCAGCAGTCGACCATCTGGCAAACCCAACAAGATATCCGCCTGACCATGAATGGGGAGACCATCGAGTGTTCCCGCTAGCCATTCCTCCGTCCCCAGCACTTCTGCATTCAATGTCGTTAACACCTCACGCCAGGCTAAGGCCGCATTGTGAATACTGGACGCCAAATGCTTTCGCTCGACCTGCCATTGCGCCGCGCGAAGGAATGGTGCATGAGTCCTGATGGCTGAATCCAAAAGCGGCTCAATCTGTGAGTTAATCGCCTCTGGCTCAGGGATTGGATTAGATGCCTGAAAAAGCTCCTCAAAAACCTGGTGGGTCAATGTGCCCTGAAGCATCACATCAAGTCGCTCGGGCTCCCAGCCCAATGGTTCAGCATTGATTCGACGCAGCAACCAGGAAAACCGAGAAACCATTAAGGTTTCCAGACTACTGGGAGACTCTGGCCTTAAATTGCCCTCTTCATCTGTCCGAAGTGCAATTAGGTCAAAGTCGAACTTGATGTCTTCGACGACGATTTCTCTTGGTTGGCTTGGATGACACACTTCAGCTGCCGGGAGGTACTGCATACGCTCTCGGTCTGCACCAACATCCATCTCAAGAACCAAAGATTCTGCGTCATCGACATCGCTATACAATTGAGACATAAACACCAGCGACTCAGACGGCGATTGTGATGCACCTGTGGGATCCCTGCGAGGGATCATAAACGTCAAAGAGTCACTGACTGCACCCAACTGGCGCTTAAACCGTGCTCTGCGGTCTCTCATCTGCTCGGCGGGGGCCGCTATCGCGAGTCCCAAAGCCTGCTGAATTGCAGTCAAATCCTCAGAGACAAAGACTGCAGAGTCTTTACTGGCCAAAGGATAATGACCTGACGCAAAGCCCAGCACAATCAAGTAACGAACTGGACGCCATGGTTCGTGCCCTTCCCTCCAAACTGTGACACCATCCAAATTGAAGTCCGGTGATTCGCCGGTACTGATATTCTTGGGGCTCGACAAACGCCGCAGCGAAATCCAATCAATATCCGATCTACCTTCAAGGGCTGCGCATAATTCCTCTGCCATCAACCTCGCCTGATACACATGGGCGTCGAATTGCTCACCACCATCCAGTAGCTCCACAAACGCTCGGATAGCAGTTACCAAGGTCTCTGGGTTTTCATCGCCTTCTCGCAGCAGATCCAGCATTTGCCTATCAGGCTGAGTAGCAGGCCGGGGTGCTCGTAACCGGTAGTCACCGTCCATGACCGTCTGAGCTAACGCGGCACCCTGCTCTTTCGTCCAGGGCATCAAGGGAGACGACAAACAAACCGCCAAGGCCATTGCAGGCGAAGGTTTCTGACGACAGTACAAGAAATGAAATAGCGCCTCTTTGCCCAAGTCTCTCTGCCAGTGATCTACAGGCAATCCGGAAAGAGGCACACCGGCTGTGGTAAACGCATCGTTGACCGCCAATGAATATTCAAATGTATCTGGAAGAAGCAGACCAATTTCAGAAGTGGGTAGCCCCGGATTTTCCGCCAGTATCTGTTGAGCCATACCAGCAGCAACTTCCGCTTCCTGAAGATAATCTCTAACGCCTAACCATTGCACACTGCTATCCAGTGACGTCTTTTCAGCTGGCGCAGAAAACAGATGTTTTTGTATAAATTCGAGACTACACTCAGGTGCCTCGGAAGCAGCAGCGGGCTGCAGCGACTCCAGGGCGGCAAGTATTTCTGCATCAGGTTCGACATCGGCGTCTTTATTAAGCTTATCGATCAACTCTGCCTGCCAACGTGTTAACACCGGAAATTCGTCTACATGGCAGACCACCAGTTTGCGTATTGCCTGACTGGACTCTGCTGTGATTAGCTGTTGTATGGCCTCTAATTCATCCGGTAATCTGCCATCTAGCTCGACCAGCAATCGCACAATATCTTCAACGTGCTTTCTCGGACGATCAGGGAGCTGCTCACAGTCAGCCTCGGTCATTCCATCTTCGTCACCGGGCTGGGTTGCACCGATAAGGAGTGATAACGCGGCTTCTACTTCAGCCGCCGTTTCTTGGGGTGCCACTTCAAGGCTTTGAGACCAGAATGCACCTGAAACATTTTCAAGCGTGTGATGGAATACCTGGCTCCAGTCATTTGATCGTTTCGGAATTAAATAAGCGCTTCTGGCTTGTTCAATAAGCTCTGGCCATGTGCCTATCTGCACGCCCATACAGGGGGATCGTGTAGCAATTATTCGGCGCAGCCTTCGGGCAGCACTGCCGTCTGGAACCAATAAAAAGTGAATTGCCTGTTTCAGCATCCTAGCCCCCTAGATTTGTAAAAGTCCTATTTACGCAACGTATGCCTGACCACTACTCATTGCTTCTCAATGGAAATATTGAGCTGTGGAAATTTTGAGCTAACCACATCTACTGCTTCGAGTGTCCTCAGCCCCCACTGATTGGTCATAGCATAGGTTTTACCATCAACCACAAACAGTTCATCTTGCTTACAAAAATAACGCTTTGTTTTTGGCAACTTCCCACCTGTGTCGAGCGCCATAAGCTGCTCGGCAAACTGCTCCTCATCTAGCTCTCCGTCAAAACAAATGAATAAATTACCTCTTCGCCAGCTAATAAGGCTGGCTAACTCTTCAGGCTTCACACCATTTTCAATGACGACGCTGATAAGTTGGTGCATAAGGTTTCGCTTGTTTAATCCGGAATGTTCCTGTCCGCTGATAGAAAGTGTGAATTTCGAAAAATCTCTATTAGACGATCTTGCTTGCTGTTCCTTCTGTTTCTTTTGCCGAACCTGAACTTGGAACTGTTCGGTCTCAGGTAGCGGAATTACCTGCTGAATATCCAGCAAAATCCGTTGTCCGTCGTAGAAAGGCTCCATCTTGACACATCGAATATCAATTCCCTTATCGTTAAGCCAAAGAATTGCGCTGGTCAGTTCCTTTGAAAACTCTGCCGATGCCAGAACAATCCGCACATCTTGAGCAAATGAATCTTCATCTGGCTCGTCCCATTCCAGAAAATCTAGAATTCTCTGCTGAGCATCATCGTCTGACCCAATAACATTCAGAAACGACTTGTGAGCTTCGACGACCTGGTCAAATGTCATCGTAGATATCATGGCGCTGTATCGAATGGCCTGTAGTTCCATGTGACCGCCATCTTCAGTGCGCTTCAGCTCAACCACAACGAGGTTGGCATCTTTGTCAATACAAAGCAGATCGATCCGTCTACGACTTGCATCCCAGTCGCCAAACTCCTCAGCAATAACCATCGTCTTATCCGAGATAATCTCGATCTGTTCCCTTAGCAAACGCTGAATATCCTGACGTTCGCGGATTCCTTGATCGGCAAAGGTCGTTCTCTGTAGGCGTTTAATGCCGGCATCATTTAGTTCATAAATTACCATTAACTTTTACCTGTCTGATTGAATCAAGTCTTGTCTACCCTCGGCCAGGAGTCGCCTTCCATGAGACTAAGATCAATGGCTGCTTTGCTGCTTGCATCGCAACTCGAAAGACTGTCTAGTTCTCCACCCCAAATGCAGTATTGACCTTCTTAAACAAACGTTCTGCATTGTCGACTGTGTCTATTGGTAGATCACTGATCGTCGTCCAGCTGTCGAATTGCTTCAACATTTCCCCGAGCACATCCTTCTTCTTAAGCTCTCGTCCCTGGCGCTGCTTCAAGGCGATCTCGACGCGCTTGGCAATCAAGGTAGAACCATCTTCGGGAAGATCGTCCAGCTTGAGCGCCAAACCGTAAGCGCGGTTCACACACCCGAGAAACCATTCGTCAGGAAACAGGTCTTCGATCGCGACGTCGGTTTTCTGCACACCTGCTGCTTTGCCAAGCATCAACACCCGAAACTCGTGGCCAGTCTCATCAGCGTAGCCTTTCAGGTTCATATCTTTTATTTTCTCGTGTGCTTGGTGGCCAGCTTCATCGGTGTCGAGCAGCACTCCGGCATCCCACCGTTGGCCGATAGCGAACGCCGCATACATCGGCGCTTTAGTTGAGGTCTGCGCAGGCCACATATATATATGATCTGACAGGCCGACTTTGTCGCTTTTGGTCAGTAAGCCAGAAAGTTTGCTCAAGATCAGCGCATCAGTTCCACCCTCGACAATCAGCACCTTACGCTTACCAAGCATACCTGAAAGATCGGGGGTGAGACCAAGAGCGCTTTCGATAACCGCCATTGGAGCCGACTGACTGCTCACTACCCCATGCGTAACCCGAAGATGATGGCTGGTATCGGTTTCGATGATGCGTACTCGCTCTGGATTCGCTTGGTCAACCATGGAAGACAGGTGGGTGGTATACATCACAGTGTTGGTGCCTGAAAGGTCTTCAAACACACTCAAAAGGTCGCGTTGGCCGCTGTAATGAAGATGGATGCCTGGCTCTTCCAATAAGAGCGTACAATTCTCAAAGTCACCCTCAGAGGCATGGGTGAACTTCCACGCGAAAGAGACGTACCAACGAAATCCTGTTGAGCGCCGATTCAAGCGAACCGGAAAGCCGATCGCCTCATCTTCAGCGAAGATATTGAGTGTCGGGCCGTCTACATCGATATCGAATTTGACCTTCTTCTGCTTCCACAATTTCTGAAACTGTTGAGTCAGGTAGGCAGATGCGGCACGCTTATCGAACTGGCGCAGTGTCCTGCCCTCGGCGCTGCTACCTTTCTCGACGAAGTCATCGAGATCGATCTCCGCGAGATCGAGTACAATCAAGATCGTCTGATCGTCGGTGGAAAGCACATGTCGCATGCCGCCCGCCGAGTCTAAACGGCTCTTTAGCTCGTTCAGCTCAACCTGCGCCCCAGAGAATTCATAGTCCTGAATGAGCACAAAGCGCGGAACGTGCTCAATGGCCCATTCCGATACTTTGTCGTTGGAAAGGCCCAAATCTGCAACTGCAATCGCATTACCCTCCCTGTCGTGCAAGCCGAAACTGGTAAGGTCTCCATAACCGCGACAAGCAAATAGACGAAGTCCACCTGGTGGCGTGACGATCGCGGCCTCAAGATCACTGCTATCGTCATCGGTTGCTAGTTCCGTCGCAAACTTAAACAAGGCTTCGACTTCACCATCACCAAACTCAAAGTAGGCTTGAGATACCCGCTTTCCATTGGCATTCTTTTTGCCTTTCCAGTCGTCTACCGGCCAGTCTTCGTCTGGGTTGTACTGGGTCTCAACGAAGGGGTGCAGGCAATACAACGCCTCAAAGAGGTTGCTTTTGCCCGCTTCGTTCTGTCCAACGATCGCCGTGACGTCGGTTGTCTTGATCCATCCGGAGTCAATGATGTTCCGATAATTCGAGACACAAAATTTCTCTAACCTCATAAGTCTTCTCCAATTTCTACTACTTACATCAATATTTTTGCAATTAGGCCAATGAACAAGTCAGTAACGAACCGTGAAAACCACCATTCGAACTTCGTGCAATATCCGGCACTTTGGGATCGTAAGCTGCCATTCAATCCACCCCAAGAGCTTTAACAACCGCATCAACCGGATCCGCATAAAAGCTGGTCTGGAATTTGGTAAACAGCTCAGCGGGAATGCTGGGGATGTCAGCAGCACTACTCATTGGCAGAGCAACCTTTTTAGCCCCTGCGTCAAATGCCACCTGCAGACACTCAGCGATGCTCTCTACAGGCATCACACTGCCTCCAAGGCTCATATCACCGAGGACAACCATCTGGCTTTGTACAGGCTTCCCAAGCAGACCAGATGAAAATGCCACCAAACTAGCAAGGGCCAAATGAGTAAATGGCCCTGTATTCTGAAGCTCAACAGCGTGAATGTGGAAATCATGATCCATCACATGTGCACCCGCACTTATACGGGAGGAATTTGCCTTGAAGTAATCGAAGGCAATCTTTACCTGCTCCTTAGCTGTACTGGAATTCCACAGGCCAGAAGTTTGAAGTTTGCCAGATCCTTTTGTGACCTGAAGCTCTAACCTGTATAGCCCCGGCATACCCTTGTTGCTTAATCCAATCGTATGAATAAATCCCGGCTTACCTGGACCTTCCGGAATAAGTCCTCCCCCTCCCTGCTCCTTCACAGAAACAAAGTGTTCTTCCAAAGTCTCATTATCGATGTAGCTGAAATGAACATCGTAAAACTCCATGCCACCAATTTTCTTCAACTGCTCTTTTACTCGTCGGCGCACCTGGAGCGCGTACTCCAGACATTCTCGTACATCTTCCTTTTCAAACTGACCATGGGGATACAATAATTTAATTAGGCCAGATACTGTTTTACGAACCGCAATTACATCTCGCTGGTTTAGGTTATTCCCCAGCTTAAAATACTTGTCGATGGCATCGGCAAAACTGCGCTTGCGCATTTCCCGATAAAACTCTGCCAGATAGTCGACGATCAAACCGTATTTGTTCGTAAAGAACTCCGGTCGCATCTTGGGAATTTCCCATCCGGGAATATAGGCATGGAAGCGATCAAAGAAAGCCGAGTCGATCATTGGTTCAGGGAATGGAGCCAAAAGATGACTGGTTTTAACCAGGGATTCCACGCTTTGATTGATATTCCCAACAAAAACCATGGAAGCTGAGGCCTCCATCTGCTCCCGCCCACGGGCGAAGGAGCCTGAGGCCATGAAATCCTTCATAATCTGGACACCGTCCTTATCCTTGAAGGAAATTCCCGCCACCTCATCAAAAGCCACCAGATCCCATAGCCCAACCAAACCGATACGCCGCGTGCTCATGTTATAGAACAGGTTGGCAACCGTGGTTTGACCGCCCGACACAAGAATACTGTTAGGTGAACACTCTTTATAAATATGACTTTTCCCTGTACCTCGAGGCCCTAACTCACAAACGTTATAGTTGTTTTCAACAAACGGGATCATACGGGCCAACAAGTGCCACTGAACATCCAGATCCAGCGCGGTGGGCTCCATGCCAATAGAGCGAATCAAGGCTTCACGCCATTGATCTGTAGACAGCGCAGAACGGCCAGCAAATAGCTCATCCATGTTCATGTTGGGCATTTGGATCGGTTTAAGGAGTGTCACACCGAAAGGTGACGCCGACTGTCCTTCCTCGTGAAAATAGCTGAGCGTAGCAATCACCCAGATACCACCAACCAGTAATTTCTCGTACTCCTTTACAATGCCAGCAGATATTTCAGCATCCTTGATGCCCAGGTTGCTGAATGACGCCTCATATTTGTCTTTTTTCTCATTGAGCTTTACCGTTACACGGTCGATAACCTTATAGGTTCCCCGCTCTCTCACCAGAGATTTCACCTTCTCGGCTTCATCAGGTCGAACATAGTTTTCTGCCAAGACTGTTTTGACATTACTAAGACCCTGCTCGATCACTTCAGGATCGTCTGAAGCACAATACATACCCAGTAGGTATTCCAGTACATAGACCGGAACATTCGCACCTTCCTTAATTAGCTTGGTGAGATCTTTTCGAACAACACGCCCGCCAAAATTGGCATTGAGCAGTTGGTCTAGATCGGTATCGCTGGCGTTTTCCATAATTCGGTTCGCTCTCTATTAAAACCTATGTGCCTGACATTGATTTTCAAAATCAGAAAAAATCATCGGTAAAAGCAAGATCTATTGTGACCTTGTAACGCTCCAACTCTGTATTTAAGTCTTTGTCCCGTATAATCAGGAAATAGTCTTTTTTGCGGTCAAAATCAGTGCCTGACAAAGACAATTTCAGCTGTTTTACCCGCTCACTCACAGAGTCCGTTGAGCAATCAAACGTAGTAATCTCCTCGCTGGAGACCCGTTGATCGCCATCATAAATAGCCGCAGCAACAGTCACCGGCAACACTTGATCACTGACAGTTTCTGTTTGCATCAAATCAAAACGCTGGATATTGTTGACCATCTTCAGGGATGATTTGGTTGATATAACCCCAACCTTGCGCTTGGTTCGCTTTTCAGCCTTTTCACCTCGCAACTGTTTGACCGTCAGGACCGGTACGACGATTTCCTGGGGCATTACTCCACCATGAACAAATCTCGCTCCTCCAACAAAATGAAAGCGATTAGCACCTTTGGGAACCCAAAAGTCTGTATCAGATTGGGTGCCCGCCGTATTCCTGGTTGAGCCATGCCAGGCATCCTTAGGCTCGCTCAGTCCATGGCCGATGACATAGCGTTTCTTATTCTTTAATGCATTAGCGGGTTTATCCGCCAAAGAGGTCCTATCGGCCTGTTCCAGCTTGCTCTGTTGAAACAGAAAACCATGATCGGCAGTCACTAATACTGTGGACGTATTGAAGTGCATAAGGATTTTTCGGGTAAGTTCTGTCAGTTCTTCTATGGCATGATCAACCGCCATAAAGGTTTCCGACTCTGTCGACGAGCTATCCCCGCGCGCATCAACAACATTGTGGTAAACATATACCAAGTGTTGATCCCGAAGCGCTTGGCGGCCTTCATCGCGGGACCACTCCTTCACTTGCTCTGCAGTAACGGCGATACCGCCATGGGCTGATAAAACTTTGTTTCTGGACGCGGTTCCTTTTGTCGACTGCCCATCTACAAATACGTCATCACCGTTGCCATCACGGTATTCAATGCTTTCATGGGGTAGTAATGAAGCCATACCCAAAGTGGTATAACTTGGAACGACCCCTAACTGTGAAGTTAGAGATGCCTCGCTATAGCGCTTCTCATTAATACGTTCTTTGAGTTCTACCGCTGCCTCGTAACGAAAAGCGTCGCTAATGATAACTACCAGTCGTTTCTTGGGAGATTGATTTACAACCGAACTGACATGTTTGCTATAAAAATCCTGTTGATTGGGAATGTCTGCAATTTGCCAGCTACTCAGGCGTGCCTCTGATTCAACCCTGTCTCCCCAATTTTTGGCCAGATTATCGATATACCAATTGGCATAGCACTGCTCTACGTCATCATCCAGCTCTTTCAGAATCTCCACATGTGCACGCTGAGAAGCCTCACAATAGTGCCGATAAGCCATATCAAATTGATATAGCTCTTTCTCATAGGCCTTATACAATGCATCACAGGAATCAAAATGAAATCCAGATTTATGACTCAGACGAAGATCAAATAAGTCAATTGCTGAGGAAAGAGCTTTGTATATAGTGCGGTATTTTTTCCTCGTATCGTCATCTTTGTGTTTGGAAGCCCAATAACAATCCAGCCTTGAAGAAATCACTTCTTCGAAGACCGCAAGATCTCGAGTGGAGGCTTTGGGAATAGCATGGGTCAAGTCGATAATGACTTTCTGCTCAACAGCTTCGAAAGTCGCCACATCGGCCAACTGCCGAATATCATAGTCCCCCAATTTATCCTTGATACGCAGTCCTTCAGCAACCCAACCAGAGACTACGTCAAAGCTCTTGTAGTAACGTGAGCTGTCGCGCCAACGAGATAGTAAAGCTCTGGAAGTTGCCCTGGCATTCGCTGAGGAAATCACCAGCTCAGATGCCCAACTCGGAACATCGCCAATACTTTCGCAAAACCCCGTCGACAGCAGGCGAATCAGGAAGTGTCCAAAATTGAAGGGGGCATCCCCTTTCAGCTCTTCAACGGTCGCCGGATAACCAATCTCATTCTGCAGGGCTGATACAAAAGCTGGCGTTAAGCCGTATTTATCTAATTCATCAAGAGAGCCAGGTCGTTCCTCCAAGCCGATATCTGCCCCTGCAGCCTCTTCCGCCATAGCAAGCAGAATATGATGAATATCGTTGCCTTCAGCTTTAACAACGACTGCGATCATCGCCAAGTCTAAATCTGCTTCAGAAAAGTCCGGCGTAACAAACTTCTGCACAGAGGCTAAACGCGCTTTACTGGCCAGAAACTTATCCCGTTTAGCCAGATGCTCGCGCAGGCTATGGGTGTGTAGCCCCAACTCGTTAAAAATGATCGAAAACCGATCGGCATAAAAAGATCTGGAATACAGCTTCATATCCAGCAGCCAATCTTTTTCTACGCTGGGCTCTGGATAGGGGAAGTACAAAAGGTATCTGCCATCGACATCGTCCAGCTCAAGCTTAAGCTTGACGCCAAGTGCGGATTCAGAAGCCATATTGATAACATGAACTTCAGGAAGATCTAGCTCACCCAAATCATCTGCAAATGACTGCTCAGGGTCATACCAAAATACCAACCGGTTATTTTCTTTAAAGAAGGCCTGTTCCAGGCCCTGGCGGAGTTGGCTCAAATTCATCCGTGGATACCTTTGCCCATTTTTAAGTTCCCCATATTAAAAGCACCACTACTTCAACGGATTAAGTAGTTGTTCCCAAAAATGCTCTGCCATGCCTTCGGCAGTAAGCAACGCATCTCTACGCTGCCCCGTCATTCCACCCATTAGTGATTTAAACCCTAAAATTGTACCGTCAGTATCAACAGACATACTGTCATTACAGCTATTAGTGGTTATACCTCCACTGCTGTAACAAATATCGCCAAGGCTAAGACCACCACTACTGCGCCAGATACCACAATGACTAATGCGCTTTCCATTTTGGTAAATCGAGCACTCGAAGCTATCCGCGTCTCGTTGTCGAAAATCAGTCTCAAGCTCTGGATTTCTTGTCGAAAGTTCCCCTAAAGAATTTTCAAAGAACCGGGCGAGATAGTCGAAACCCTCTCTGCACGCCACGTCACGGTCCCTATCAGTAAATTCTTTCCGAATAGCCATATTGCTCGATCTCGGGCCGGGGCCAATTTGTGACGTACTGGACACACTTCTTATTGGTGTTTCAACACCAGACAAAGAAGCAGTCGGTAAAACGTCAGACTCTGACTCACCAAGCTTGTCCAATGCCCTTGTCACTGCATTTACCACCTCAACAAAACCATCATCAATATTGGTATATTTAACTATTTCTTTCCCGTCAGGAGTCGCAGCCAGCAACTTACCAAAAGGTAGCTGTTTCCAAGCACAAGGACGAAGTATCACTGGTATTACAATGGCGTCACCTCGTTCATGGCGCTGTATAGAGTTCGTCATTTCGACCTCGTAGCAGTAATCCGAAGCGATAAAGTCCGGGCTTACTAGCAAAAGAACAATATCGGCCTCAGCAAAGTGCCGGTCTATTTCCGGATCAAATTCTTCACCAGGGACAATCCGCCTGTCGTGCCATGTTTCAACGCGCCCCATACGTTTTAAAGGGGATAGATGCTTTTCCAGCTCATTTCTGAGCTGCTCATCGACGTGCGAATAAGAAAAAACTACTTTTGCCATCAATTTTTCTCTTAGTGTTCGTTATTGAAGCAATTGCTAACTGCGTTAACACAAATCCTTTATCTGCTGAAGGAATCCAATCAAACGCCCGCTGTTAATTGGGGCCTCATTCAACTGCAGGTGATTCCACCTATCAAAAATTCTGGCTTCTTCCGGCGTTGGCCGACGACCACCGCCACTAAATGAGGGGCATTCACCAGACGAAAGCACAATATCGAGATTTCCCGTCTTAACGAAAACCCTCACACATACTGCCAGCCCATCTCTCTGTCGCAGTTTTATTTGCTCGTGAATCCAGCTTTCTGACAAGCCGGATAACTCCTGTTCAATTCCTGCAATTTGTACTTTGATCATCTCTTTTTCCTCCCTGAATTAACTAACGGATTTCTTCCCTGTCACAGCTTTAACTTCAGCCAGCAGGTCGCCAAACTTGCCGTAATTAACCTTTACCCCATCATCGAGTTCCAGCTTGATACGTTGGTCGGCATAGTGGCGGAGTTTTTCGTCGAAGTTGCTGAGCTCGGCTTGCTGTTTGTGAAGCTTGGTTATTTGTTTCTCCAGCTTCTTGATTTCCGCTGTACTGCCACTGGCTTCTTTGTCCTTCTCCAACTTATCGACGTAGGCCGTCAGCTTTGCGGTGAGGGGAATCACGTATTCGGTACGCATTCGCGCCAGCGTACCTTCGTTATAACGATGTAGATAAACCAGACACTGGAAAGCTTTTTCCTTACCACTGCTAAACAACCAATAGATTGGCCGCTTCTTATAGGTTTGCAGGTGGTCTTTGAAGAACTTATCACTGAGATAACGGCGCATAGTATCGCGGCTGCCCTCACCTCTTTTCGGTGATAGATTGTCAGCCAGAAAAGCGAGATTCTGTTCCAAATGAGAGCTATCCCAGGCAACCCCAATAAATTCCTCTAGCCGGTTGGCCGCGTCATCATCAAACCATTCCATACTGGTCAGCGGGATAATGCCATCATCGTCTGCAGGGAATGTTGCGTAGTTGCAAGCATCAAAGCCCTCATTACCGCTATTGGCGTAGATAAGGCCCGGCGCATCCAGGCTGTAACGGCCCATCATGCAGCCGATCGCGTAGGAGACCAGCTCCTCCATGGTGTCCTGGCGGAAGCGGATCCATTGCTCCTCATCTTCGAGCTTACCGCCGTAGCGGTAGGCGGGGTTCACTGTGAGGGTGATCTGCTCGATGGCGACGCCGGGGGTGAGCTCTTCGCCCAAGCCGCAGGCATCGATGAGGAGGCGGTTGTTCTCCTCTTCCAGGCTTTTTACCTCTGCGATGATGTCGCGATTTTGGGTGATCCAGTATTCGTAGCTAGATTCAAGCGTAAGCGCTGGCTCAGAAGAGCTAGACATAATAGGGAAAAATCTGAAGTCCCAAGACAGCTCGGAAGAGTCCCAATCTAGCTTATGAGTCCCAATAAGCTTCTGTGCTAGTCTTTCTGCCTCAGTCGGCAATCGTTCATAAGGAAGAGGAAGAGCAGCTATGTTACTAACTTGGACATCCTGTGTCGGGTTAAGAGCTGCAAGCAAGTAGGGTGTTATAGATGCAGAAAGATAGCTTAGCAGGCGATAAATTGGAATATCGGGGTCGACAGGGAACCCCGAAGACCCCTTAACGTCGAAGATGAAGCCTCTGGGCATGTAGCGCGGTGCGAAAGGTGCACTCCCCGTTACTGACCAAGTAAACCCCTCCTTAAAATAATACGTGGTGTTTTTGATGATCCTCGTAGGCGATCCGTAGAGATCTGAAGCAAATTGGTAGAGCTCTTCACCGTCGTTCCCCCAGTTAACAACGTACTCATGGTTTCCGTACCAGCGCCGGTGTCCACCTCCTTTATTGTATGGGAACCACTTTGCGCCAGAAGCAGCAGAGGAAAGTCGGTCCATCGCCGTGAAGCAAATTCGGTTATGGGCCGCCTCGAACCACTGGCGTAAGAAACGGTCATTATTGCTAGTCTGGAGGCCTGAAGCGGTAATAGCGTAGTTTTGAAGTGGCGGAGAAGCCACAAAGAGATCTTGGACTTTCTCTGGTAACCAGTACGCTATAGGCTCACCCGGCAACTTATCAAACTTGCTCTGCGAAAATCGCGCGTACCACCTCTCGTAGTTTCGAAATTCAGTCTGCTTCTCATCCGACGCGGCGTCAACAAGCCCTATGAACGTTGGGATATGCTCCACACATTTAGCTCTAGTCAATGTGAAGGCTACAGATTGAACCACTTCGCCGGAGATCTCTCTGAAGGCATGCGCCCCCAAATGTGCAACTGAATTAATTGTAGTCCCATGGAGTACATCTTTCCGGACATTCTCATAGAAGGGGAGAAACATCCAACTGTGCAACGTGATCATACCCACCCGAGATCCCTGTCTCGCAGCTCCTATACATCGCAAAATAAATGCAGCATATAGATTCGCACTCCCTGCTTTGAAAGAGTTCTTCAAGAATATTTTGATTTCTGCATTCATGCCACGACTACCGAGGTAAGGAGGGTTAGTCACTACCGCATCGTACTGTACCGCCAGCACCTTGGCCTGCTGCACCAACGGCCCCAATCGCTTGAGGGCCTCAGACACAAAGAGATCCTGACTGGCCGTCTCGCTCAATTTCTTAAGTGCGGGTAGCTTCTCCGCCAATTCCTCTGGTACCTGAATCAACGACCCGAATGTCGTCGCATACTCGAATAGCCTTTTTAGTTCAGTAAGATCATCAGCTTTTAACCCATATTCAACGAGATCTACTCCTTCGATAATCTTTTCAGGGTCAAAGCCTGTGCTATCTTGCAGCGCCATCACATTGAGCTTTACGCTCCGATCAAATAGCCTCCGATCATCCGCACGCGCCTTCATCATCAACGCAAAACCACTCAACTGTGCGGCACGTTCGTCAATATCGAGACCGAAGAGGTTCTTTTGAAGGATTAGCTGTGCAATATCCCGTTGACGATAACCGCGCTCCAGATAGATAGCTTTAAACAGGTCATAAGCCTCCACCAGAATATGCCCGGAACCACTGGCTGGATCGATGAAGGTCAGCTCTTCGGGATTGAGCTGGCTGGGCGTGATGGCGGAGAGCTGCGCGCTGACCTCGCCGGTCTGCTCCGCTGGCTCAATGTAGTATTCCATCTGGGCTTTAAGCGGCGAATCTGGATAGGTTGCCAGCCACTGTGCCCCCAGCGAGTTTTGCACCATGTACTTCACAATCCAGTTCGGCGTAAACAGCTGGGTCGCCGCTGGAATGTCTTCCGACTTCACGACCTTGCCGATCACTTCGTCCTTTTTCTCAGAGATATAGAACTGGTAGAGCCAACCAATAATTTCGATGTTGGTCCAGTCTTCTTCTGCAATCGCATTTACCAGCTCGCGAATCAGTGAGTCTGTTTTGGTCAGATTTTCTGGCAGCAGTAATTCGGTGGCATCGTCTACCGGCTCAAATAGAAACGGCATGGCCTGATGCAGCGCATGACATTGAGCCAGCAATAACTCCCGGTAGAGCTCTTCGTCTTTCGTGCCATCGACTTTAAAATCTCTCACCTTTGCCTGGTCTAATCCGGGAAGATCTACATCCAGGCAATCCTCCAGAATCTGGAAGCCACCGCCATCTTCAGGGTGGCTCAACACTCGCCTACCATGACCCAAATAATCGTGAAGCTCCATATATCGGATGGCACAGAGACGGTTAAACCAGCTGTATGCCACCTGCTCTATTACGATATTGAAGCCTTTTTGTTCGATAAGCTGCACCAGATCCGCGCGGGGCTTGGTAATGGCCACTGGAAAAGGCCGTCCATTGATGAGTGCAATGTCGCCCTTTACCTCAACAGGCTGTACCTCTGTATCAGTGATGCCATATCTGGCAGCCTGTTTGGTGACTGCAGCAATAAAATCGGTGCGGGCCTTGGGGGCGTAGGTTTTTATGTTGTTGGTATTCATGCGGATTTATTGACCTTTTCCATGGCTTATTTGCCAAATCTCGATTCATCAGCGAATTCGGACACGCTTATCACTGCCAATGGCAGACTTAAGCTCTGACTGAAGTGCCTCGATAAACTTATCAACGTCGGATTCTGACTCCAGGTACACACTGTCACTGACCTTGTTGAATACACTGGTTACCGCCACTTCGACCACTGGCTTTGGCTTGATGACTGGCGGCTCTTTTGGTTTTTCTGGGCTGCTCTCGCCTGCATCGGAACTGGACGAATTATCTTGCTTGGCTTGAGCGGCCCGTTCTGCCTCTGCGCGCCGTTCTATCTCGGCTTGCACCGCTCTTTCAAGCTCATACAGGCCATCATCCAGCCGTTCACCCGCCGTTTCTGTTTGCAGCATGTAGATGCCAGAAATACTGGTCTCCGTTTCCAGGTCTGCCTTGACCAATTGCAATGGGCGCAATAATTTATTGCTTAACTCTGGTGTAGCGACGCCGCTCTTTTCAATTTCGCCCTCAAGCTGCTGAATTTTTGCGTCAACGCGCTGAAGTGCGTGAGTACGCTTTTCCGTGAGTATTACTTCATTAACTTCCTCAACGGTACTGACTAATCCGGCCACTTTATGCAGCATGCCATAGGGCAATTCTGCAGATTCGATAGACTGAAGCTCTGCCAAAGCTGTTTTGGCCTGATCAGTCTTTTCAAGGGATTGCTTGTTTTTGTCGAAATGCCGCAGAGCCTGCTGTAGTTGCTGCCAGGTATGAATCTGGTTAGTGAAGAATTCGTGCAGGTCACGGTAATCTTCTTCCAGATCCAGATAATCATTTTTCTTTTCGACAATGCTCTTAAAGAAATCAAAACTATCGTCGTTGCTAAGCAGGCGTTCCAGGGTAAGAATGGATTGCTCTATGGCCGCTTTGCCCGGAAAACGACCAACATCAGTTTTGCTCTTGTAGGAGATCAGGTTGCGCAACCATTCAGAAAAGTGCCTCGTGTAGAATTCAAACAGCTCTTTTTCTGTCGCTGGCCCCATGGCGGAAAACAAATCTTGTGTCAGGTTGCGGGCTTGTTTTAGCACAGCTTCATCGGTCTGCCGTTTTTTAATGATGGACACTTCACGACGACGGCGGGAGTTTTGCAGCGGATCCAGAGCTTCTCTAACCGGCAGGGTGCCGCCTGCCATCTGTAAGGAAATTCTGCCAGCAGATGCCAACCGGCCTACTATCAACAGAACTTCCGCATCGGGCCATCCGAATGGCCTCTTGGAGAAACGATCAACGAGGTCAGACAACAGAATCCGATCATTACCGGATGCTCGAAGGCTGATGTATTGCTCGACTTCTTTGGTCGCCTGGGGATTACCCTGCTCACCGTCGAGAGATAAACCCAACTGACCAATATCGTCTGCCGTGAGTACAGCATTCAGTTCACGCCAGGGGTCTTGCTGCAATACTTTTAGGTAATTTAACTTGGTATAAGTATTCTCCAGGAGATACTGACATGCCTCATCAAACAGGGTGAGAATATTGCCGGAGGACAGACTAAGGTGCTGGCCCAGCGCGTAGACTTCGGCGTTTAACAGCATCTCTTCGATACTACTGCGGAGGCGCTTTCTTCGTTCCTGGTTCTCTCGACCCCTGTCAGCAAGAATACGAGTGATGTCTGCTTGAGAACCGTCATCGTTTAGACGAATAAACTTGTTGGTTTTTAGCCAGGTTCTCAGCTCTGAGAAGAATTGTTTATCATCTGGTAACTTGATGAGTGCCAAACCCGCTTCGCCTTCTGCGCTTTTGTTGATACAACCCGCTTCTGAGTATTGGCCGTATTCGGTGTCTAGCGGGGAAACCACTTCTACCCGTAGGTCTGCTTCATAGCGACCATCCAATGTGTGGCCATCAAGATAGCGACCGATACCGTAGTCCATTTTATTGAGCTGATAACGAAACTTATTTTTGTCACGCAACAGATCCTTGTATATAAGGCTGCTCAGTTCTTTGTTCTCTTCCGAGCTGGCGATATCGGTGGCCTTGATCTTCTGGGTAATATCCCGCTCTTCATTGGTCAGGAAAAGAAATTCATCGCCGTTGCGGGTAATCAGGCTTTCTTTTTCCAGTCGTTGCAGGCTCTCTTCTATATGTTTTCGCAGGGCCAACTTATCTTCATCGATTTGCTCAATAGATAAGGTGACCAGGTTATCCAACGTACCCTTCACTAAATCTACATAGCGGATCATGAACAATGTGCGCAGCATCTGGACATCAAAGTCGTCCAGCGTGGGGTTTTCACTTGCCTGATCGATGGTGCGCTTTACAGCCGTATCGAGAAACCCTTCTACCGAGTTATAGAATCGGTGCATCGGAACTAACGCGCCTACTTCCTCTCCTGATATTTGCTTGGCGGCCATCTGGAATGCATCGAGCATTGAACGCTCTCCATACGCCAGGTGAGCACCTGTCGCACCGACTTTGCGGATTTCTTCAAAAACCTTTTGCACCAACTGAAAATGGTAGGGAGCAAAGGGATAGTTATTGACGAAGCTATCCGGGCCATCGTAGTTATTTAACGTCGGACCTGAGCGATCAAAGGTAATTTGATTCTTGAGAATATCGCCCTTTTGGGCGAATACTGACTGAAGTTCTGCTGCAGCTTCTGGTGTTTTCCGTAACAGGCGTTTCTGAATAACTTCATCGGTATTTGAGCTGGACAACGACAAGCGGGTTTTGAAGCGACCGGCAATTTTTGAAAAATCATTTGCCTTGGACGAGGATAGCTCGCCCAACACGGCGTCCATGTCTGCCTGAGATGTGACTACAATCCAGGCCCTTCCCTTACAGATGGTGCCCAAGTTTTCGGTTATGGTCTGCAGCGTTAGCATCAGTTTGGTGTCACTGCCGATAAACTGCCCCACTTCATCCACCAGGAACAAAACCCGATGGTTAGCATCCTGACTGTCCAGATATTCTTTTACCCAGTTGCAGAAGTTCTCAACAGACACACTGAAAGTTTCTTCTGACTCCTCAAACCATTTGTGTGCTGCATCAGGTGACAGATCCAGTGCCTCAGATAAGGCTTTCTCGACATCATCCTGATAAAACTGATAGCCATCGCGCTCTTCCACCCAGTCCATACCGCTAAACTGATTAAAAGCGGACTTAAAGGCCTCATACACACCTTTTTGTGTAAGGTGCCTTTCCATATGCGCGATATGGGGATGATCACCACTAAACCCCTGGTGCTCATTAAAAACCCGCAAAAAGACATTCAGGATGGGATTGCCTTCATCGTTCGAGCTTGCTTTTGAGTCAATATTAAACAGGATGACATCTGCATGAGCGCTAACGGCCTTGTCAATATCTGCCCGGATCATCGCATCCCTAATTTTGCTTTCATCGAAGAATTCGACAGCGCTTCGTTCTGAGCCCTGAGCATCCCGAGCGACTTTGTTTGCCAAAATATAGGAAAGGGTTTTCAGAAAGTGTGATTTACCAGAACCAAAGAACCCGGATATCCAGACCCCTACTCGATTAGCAATGGATGGATCGTTTAAATCGGTGCTATAAGATTCAAAGAAATCACGAAAGTGCTTTTCCAACTCGTTGGTAACAACGTATTCATCCAGCTCCTGATACACCGTAGCGTTATCATCCTGGTCTGCCTTGACCACACCGTTAATTGCACGATCTAACGGTTTAAAAAACAGGTCTTTAATTGTCATTAAACTCACCTCATCCTTTTTTAAATGCACTATGGCACCAGTTTAAATGCGCGATAGTAGTTATTACTTGGTATCTTTCCGAACAGACTCATGGCCTGCCCTGTGTAGTGGCCGGGATAGAACAGCACTACAGGCTTGTGCCCCAACAGTGAGTGCAAGCTGTTTAGGAGATTATGTGCCCTCAATAAGGGCCAAACTGACCCTATCCCTGATATAAATATGATGTCCTGAGCATTGGCGTCGCTGCTTTCCACCAGGTAGGGAGCAAACTTATCCATATGCAGCGGCCCTTTTAAGGCTTTTATCAGGGCTTCGTCACCTTTGCTTTTCTGCATCTGGACGGCTTTCTCTACAAAGTTTCGATCACCCAGATAATCCACCAAACTTTGCAGCAGGTTGATATTGACCACTTTGAGATGAGAGTGCTTTTTTTCCAGCATAGCCTGCAGGAAAGTAAGATACTCTCTCACTTCCAATTCTGCCTCTGGCTGATAGTCAAAAATCCAGAAGCCTATTTCGTTTCCAAGACCTTGTCCCTGTAAAAATTCCTCAGAGAGTATTCTCTCTGGAATTTGGTTAAGCCGCTGCTGTAATCGCTGATCCATAATCACTCTCAAAGCCGTTGAAGCTAAGTGTTGCCCTTATAGGACACTTCCATACATTTTCTGATGCGCTGTTTATAGGTGTCGTCCAACATCGTTCTAATTTCTGGCCGAATCACCACATGCTGAAGTTTTAGGCTTCGCGTACTTTTTAAATACCCCATTTCAGCCAGCATTCTGAATACCACTTGTCCCATTTTCTTCTTTGACGATTCTTTCCAATCATAAATATTGGGATCTCTATGGGCACACTCCTCTAAGAAATCAGCCCATTGAAATAGCTCTAAATTTTCGGCGTGAGTCACATATGCATCACGCATCACACGCTCCATAAACTCGACCAACAGCAGATTTCTTTCCAAGGCGGCACAGAATGCTGCCTGCGTTGCCAACTCTTCATCGCCATCACGAAGTGCTCTCCAAAACTCAGGCTCGATTCGCTCTAATCTTTTTCGAATAGCCTGAGCATTGCGCCTGGCAGATGCTGGGGATTTTTTCTGCAGAATATTTTCCACCCGAATAGCCTGATCCCACTCTTCTGGCGTTGCTTTCTCCAGCATCAAACCTGCCACCATACGGCTCTCTCTGACCATCAAAGAGCCTCCGGTGAGATCACTGTCATATTCGAAACCAACCATGCCAGCCTAACTCGGTGAACTCTGCGCAAAGAGGTACGGATTCAGCTTTTTGCGATCTGACTCAAGCAGCTGGATTGGGTATTGAAACTCGTTGTCTGCCTCTTTTGGGGCAATAGCTGCCTGATAGCGCTGTAGCGTGTAATGAGCCAACGCTTTCCGCACGGAAAGTTGAAGCCTGCCATCGGGCATACCAAAATCTTTCTCGACCAGAGCCTTTTGGCCGTCATTCAGCTTGGTGTTAGGTATCAACGTGAGCGTTATGAAATCTTGCCATTGCGCATCCTCAGAGGGTGAGGGAGCAATGTCTTCTGTTGGCTTTGGTGTTCGGTCTATCCTCGACAGGATAAAATCTCGGAATTCTCCGCGCTTGTGACAATACGCTCTCACATGCCAACGAAACCCCGTGTAAACCAAGGTGTGCGGAGAAATAACCCTCTCGCTCCAGGTCGGGTTGGCCATCGAGGCATATAGAATTCGGATGCTCCCCGTACTGCGGCAGGCCTTTATTACTTCCCTAACCACCTCAGGACGGACTGACCGATCAGGCAACTGAACCGAAGCGAGGTTTGAATCGGTCTCCAGGGTAACGGCCATCGATTCACTGACCAACCCAGAAACCATGTCCAGATACTCGTTGATATGCCCAGTCGTCAATACGGGACGAAATCCCGGTCTTGGAACATAGGCTTTAACCGCCGGATCGTGAACCAGAGAATCAGGGTTATGGTTGGCCATATACCGCTTAATATCGGCGGATGCCTGCTGCCTGCTGACACCAAACCAGCCTATCAGCCTATTGGTAACAAGACGCCCCTCCCAATAAGCCAATAGCTCAATAGCCCTCATTCGAAGTAAAACTTCGTGCTTTTCAGCCACCATATCCCCACTTCCAGTTTTTATTGCTCGCTATTGTGCCAAAGGGTTGACAATATGTAAAATAATAGTACAGTAAAGTTTTTTTACATTAAATACGAGATGCAATTATGGCAACAAACCCTCCAAAAGGAGACGGCCACCGCAATGGTGCGGTTCGTGGCCGCTCTCAAACCAAAACCCCTTCAGGCCACTATGTGAAACGTGACGCGGATACTGGTCGATTTATGGATGTTAAGACCTCCAGCAAGAGCCCGTTTAAAGGCGTAAGGAAGGAAAAATAAGTAGAGGACTGGCCAGTGATTGATATTTCGTTTGAGATAAACGGTAGAAAAGTATCACCCCGTAATATGGGCGATGCTCTGGAATCCGCCATGTTGCAGTCTGTGCAGGAGTCGATTACCAAGGCCGTTGGCGCGGCTCGATGCCCGGAGCACGGCCAAAGACCCAAAATCAAGGTCAAAGGCCGCAAGCTGGACTCCTTGAGCTTCGAGGTTTCCGGGTGCTGCGACCAGCTGATCGAAACCGTAAAGAAGAAACTTAAATAGAGATTTGGAGACAGAATGAACGGACCAACACATCAATTTGCCGGCGCAGTTGCCGCCCTAGCCATTACACAAGTCGATTCAGGCGACAAAGCGACGGTGCTGCACCACCCTGCCACAGCAATTCCTATTGGTGCTTTTTTGGGCAGGCTGCCGGATATGATTGAACCATCCTTGGGCAATCCTAACCACCGGCAGTTTTTCCACAGCGTAGCGGTACTGGGCCTTATGGGAGCTGGTATGCACAAACTCTATCACTGGGATCCCCAGGATAAGTTCGACAAGCTATTACGGGGGTTGCTCTTGATTGGTGGCGGCGCGTATCTGAGCCATCTTGCCCTGGATGCTTTAACGAGCAAATCACTGCCTTTGATCGGCAAGCTCTGAATGCTTTTACCGAGACATTTTTTACCCAGCAGTTATACTCATTCTGAAGTGGAGTAAATCAGACCCAGTCACTATTCATTGCCACCGATTGCTCCACTGACTTGTATGATCATTGCAATGGAGACTGCCAATGAATATCGCCAGCACTTTTATACATCTTCTTAAGGCTATAACCGCCTTTTTGGTAACTGCCGTTGGGTTTCTGTTCAGCGCTGATGGCGAATCCGAAACAGATAGTGCACACTCATCTTCTGCTGGAGGCTCTTTAAATTATCGAACCGAGGAACGTGACGATGGCACAGATCCATACGGTTGGTACGACCACGAATGAGGCTTAACGCTCTATTTTTTCTTGGCTCCCTTGCTTATCGCAGCCTTCCCTAAAGCCCCACCTTTTTGACCCGCGTCGCTAGCAGGTTTTACCAATGGGTTCGTAGAATTATCAAGCGAACGCCCAACTTTCACCCCAGCCCATGCCATCATTCCGCTCCACAGCAACGGCAATCCAAGATAGAGGCTGGTGGTGATCATATTCAGCAGCATACGCTTGGCATCATGTTCACCGGGGTTGGCGAAGATCTGCAGGAAGACATTCACGTCAGGGTACATGGATAGAATCAGGTTCTGATCCACCCACATGGCCAGATACCAGAGCACTGTCCAGAATTTGATGGTAAAGATGGCCATACCGCCAACCACCATCATGGAAACAGAATACCGGGATAGCACCACCACAAGTGGCAGCAGCGCATAAACACCGAGAAGCATAATAGCTTGTACCATAGGCAGTGCCTGAAGTACGGCTGTCATGGTCACCGAGAAAAGCGCCGAAGCGGTAATGACGCCTCCGGTCGCCAGCCCACCTTTTACAAATGAACCTGCGGCATTGACGATTCCTGAGCCGGAGGCATTGTTGGCTATCAGCTCATTGCTCGACCAAGAAGGCGGCGCATTGGTGAGTACGGTTTTCGCAACCGCATCATTCTGCTGCTCACTGGCCAGCGCTGGTGCAATGGCGACCACCAGGCCGGAGAATCCGGCAGATGTAGCATCGGCTTCGTTGATCAGCTTTTCTCGTAGACCAACCGTCGAGTCTTCCCACCACTGCTTGCAATAGGGTTTTCCCCAGGCTGGTGGTGAGGTTGGGTCATATTCCGTGTCTCTAGCCGCATTGTAGGCCCAACCAGCAATCTGATTGGCCGGGCGCAGCGTGTCGTAGTAGCCGGGGGTATCGCGGTAGACGTGAGATCCCATCCAGTCGGGATCATCAGCGCCGTATGTGGTAAGAAGACCATTGATCGCTACCGTATTGGGTCGCTCTGCCTGATATTTGGAGCGGGCCGGTATATAGCACTGACTGAAAAAGTCGCTCACCTCCTGCCTAAGACGCGGATCAGCGATTGTCGCCAGATGTGCTTGCTGCTCATAGGTACGCATATCCGCCACTGTTGGCAGCCCTTCGACAATGGCGTGATTCATACCCGAGCTCAGCGCAATAACGCCGTACCACCAGACAGGTACGTTGACCGTTGCCGCAGAGCCGGTGAAACCGGTTGTGCCATAAGTGCTTTGGGGTGAGGCCACGGTTGCGGTAGTCGGGGTTGGATCCAGTAAAGTTGGCGGTGGAGAATAGGAGAGGGTTCCCGCATTGAGCGGCGTTAGTGCAGCTGGCTGCCCTGCCAGCACGACGACCAGCAGGGCAATAAACATCTCAATCTCCATACGACGCAGTGATAGCCCGCTGGCATGCCCCACTTCTCCGCCTTGTGCTGGCTCGCGCCAGTTATCGATCAAAATACCAAGAAACGGCAGGTAGACAATGCCGGTACTGACCAGCACATCCCACAGAATGCCGTAGAACGTCCATCCGAAAAGAGAGGTAAATAGCTCCAGATAACTGTCGACACTCATTGCTCCGCTCCCTAAACCAAACCTGCCGCTTTGATCAGCACGCCCTGCCCTACTATCAATTCCAGTAGTACCAACCAGGTAACTGCGCGCCAACGCAAAGCTGTTAGAGCAGTCGCCTGTTGGTCATTGATAACTCCTGACTTTGCTAACCCATCGGCCAGGTAGTTCCAAAACAGCGCCACGGGGGCGATCACCGCCCACCGGATGGCCGTCAGTGGCGTCCGCCAACTGTCGATACTGTGCTGGATTGATTGAACGGATTCCGTCTGTAGCCGGTGCATGAGAAAAAAGCCGACAAGTGCTGTCAGTAAAACGGCTATTAAGGTGAGTAACAAAAAGCCTCTCCGCTTTGGCCGTGCGTTATTGAACACGCCCACCTCGCAATGGATTGGGGTCAATGGTGGGGGCTTCCGGTACTGTCAGGGAGCTCTGACGTTTGGCCTCAGCCCTCTCTAGCAATGTCGCAACCGTATCAGAGACGACTTCCTTGCGGACTCGGGTTTCAAACAGTAGGTTCTCAATCTCTTTGTCCAGTTCCTCAATGGATTTGTCTGCGTGTTCTCTCGCCACTTCGGTGGCATAGACCTCGGGCACTTGTCGTCCTGACAGAAGTAGCCTTCGGGCAAACAGTGCCTTTTCCACAGTGCGGGCGGTACTGATTTCCGATACCAAGCGTCCCATTATCAGGCTTTGTTCAGAGGCAGGCATTTCCCGTATTGCTTCGATTACCTGGCGGGTGATCGCCACTCCGGGTGCGGTGATTTGATCGAGATTGGCCAGCGTGGGTGGTGTTGCTCCGCTAACCAGATTCTGGATTTCCGTAGTAACCGTGGCGGACTCTTGATGGAGTTTGGGCAGCAGACCCGTACCGGGAATGCTGTCTTTGCGGCAGGTATCGCAAGTGGTGACGATATTCTCGCCCACTACATCCACCGTCCAGTCTCTGGCCTCCACCGGTGAAGTCCAGATTTCCGACAAGCGTGTCGATGATGCCGCCGGTACCGGACTGGTATCCGTAACAGGTCGATTCATATTAATGTTGTAACCGGCCTCAACGATATCGCCGGTAAATTCCAGCACCGGCTGCCCGCTACCACCGGCCTGCCCGCCGATCCAGGGCACACCGTTGTCGCCATTAGAGGACTCTACTGTGGTTTTGGCAGTAACGGCATCATTGCCACCGATGCCCATCTGCACTTTCCAGTCATTACCTTTAGATAAGGTAATCAGATCCGCGTAGGGGTTCTTGCCCTGGGCGATTTCTGCCTCCATCTGCTCACAGGATTTGGTGGCCAGTTGCATGGTCTCCTCGGCCTTGATCAGGGCATTCTGAAACAGATCATACAATCCGGGATTGGCCCGCTGCAGGATCAAGGCTGGCAATGACGCAATGGCACTGGTCGCCGCAGCAGTCATGGCGGCCATCATGTTGTCGACACCGGTACCGATGTCATTCAAGGTATTGGTCACCGCAGCGACGGGATCGAACTTGCCACAGCTATAGCCAAGCCCCAGTTGCGCAGATCCGCCAAGAGTGACAGAGACAACCGATGGATTTGCCGGCACCGAGACGGGTTCCGCCCCGCCGATTTCGTAATACCAGAGCCCGTCCTCGGTAGGCCCTTGGGCAGCATGGCTGACCTGGCTGCCTGCTACGACCAGGGCGAATAGCAGGATGTAACTAGCGTTGCGTTTACTCATGGTGGGTAATTGATCCAATTGATATCAAAGAGAAAGGAGCCGCGATCTCGGCAACAGCTATAGGGTCGCCACAGATTCCAGGCATAGTCGCCCTGGGTATCAACCCGGCCGCCGCCCCAACCTCGAAGGCTGGCCAGATCGTTGGTGCCAAAGACCTTGCAAGTTGATTCAGCCTTGGGCAGTAACATCTGCCATACGCCAGTATCCGGATCATCTTCAACCAACGGGCCGGGCGGCCAGACTCTTTGCCGGGAACTGGAACCTCCGGTGATGGTGACGTAAATGTGCGGCTGGCCCCGACGCGTGACAATATCGCCAGCACGCTGGGCATTGATTGCTGCAGCTTTCGGCTCTTCTGCCTGGGTCGTCCATCCGGTTCGAGGGTACACTCCACCCCAGGTTTGCAGCGGCCAGGTACCGATTTCCCGCATACCGGGTATCAGGCTGGCGGGATAGAACATCTCGGGGATTTCCATCCGCCAGGAGAGTGCATCTAACCCGGATAGAAAATAGGGAAAAAAGGAGGTCGTTTGCGAATTACACAGATAGCCAGTGCTGGCAACAATACTCGACAGGGAGCTGACCGGATGGCCAATGACGTCTGTCTCCCGAAAAACCAGATTGCGGTGATCCTTGTTGCCCTGTCCGCCTTCAGTGCGATTACCGGCGCTGTCGATAGGCACTGGTATCAGACTGCCAAGCAGTCCATTGGCAGCGGTTTTTTGCGCCAGACCCAGGGTCGAACGAATTTCCACCCACGGGTTTCCACCGAGTTCGTTGTAGCTGCTCACCACCGCATCGGGCTGGTAGTGGCCAACTTTAAGCGAAGTACGTACGCTGCAACCGGACAAGGAGCAACGCAACCAGAAACAGATGCCAACCGGCATCCAACGCATACAGCTTAGCGCTGCACTTGTGGTTTGGGTAACAATCTCCGGGGTCGTTATGGAACCCGTATTACCAACCAATGGCATCCACAACAACAGGAGGAAACCGAGATGGCGGAGCAAGCGTTTCATAGCTTCTCGCCCCCTTCCCGCCACTGCTCGTAAAGCCGGGTTGCGGCTTTGACATCAGTAACACCATAAACCACCGCTTTGCCATCAATAACAATGGCCGGGTAGCGATCAATACCATATTGCATTGCCTGTACCAGCCCTTTCGCGGCATTTTCCAATTCGCTGCTAAGCTGGGCATCCATGCGCTGAAAACGTTGTAGTGCAGCCTGTTTTGCGGCCTCAGGTTCGGCAGGCAAACCCTCGGAAAGGGCCTGTTGTAGCCGGTCTATTCGATCAACTATGTAAACCGTCGTAGATGGACCATTATTGAGTGCTGGAGTCTGAGAATCGGTAAACACTTCGATCAAGTGGGATTCATCACCAGCTGTGGCGACATCCGAGATGACGACACCTGAGAAAGCCCCTATCAGGGCTATGGTGAAAATGAAAAAAGCTCTTCTGACATTCACTGAGTACCATCCAGAACAATACCTTTGATAAGGTATTTATCCTGGAGGATTTGCCACGCCCCCTGAACAGTTTATTCAGACATCAATGGTCGAGGTTTCTGGCCGACCGTGGACGACATTCCTATAATGGAGAAGAATCAATAGCGGAGAAAAAATAGGAAATGGACTTCAGCCCCATCATTCAACAAGTTTTTAGTGCACTGTGGTATCTCATACCACTGGCTATCCTTGCAGGAATTCTGAAATCGCCCTGGTTCAAAGGGCTGACCGGTGAATTTTTGGTCAATACGGCCGCACAACTGTTTCTCCCGAAGCATGAGTATCGCTTGATCAAAGATGTGACCCTGCCTACAAAGAATGGCACCACACAGATCGATCATATCGTGGTATCACGCTACGGTGTGTTTGTGATCGAAACCAAGAACATGAAGGGCTGGATCTTCGGCTCATCAAACCAGAAGACCTGGACACAGAAGATCTATAAACACACCAATAAGTTTCAGAATCCGCTGCACCAAAACTATAAGCACGTAAAAACCCTTGAAGCTTTGCTGGATATTCCAGCCACGGCGATTCATTCACTGGTGGTATTCGTCGGCGACTCTACGTTTAAAACGGATATGCCCGATAACGTCACCTATGCCGGAGGATACATTCGTTACATTAAGTCCAAGCGGGAGGAGATTCTCAGCATGGCAGATGTAAATGCTGTTATAGCGCAAATCGAAGAGCTGAGATTGCAGAGAGGACTGGCCACCAACCGGCAACATGTCAATCACCTCCGAACGAAGAGTGAGACATCGTCATCAAGTAATCCGCAATGCCCAAAATGCGGTAGTGATATGGTTCTACGAACGGCAAAAAGAGGTAAAAACGCAGGTGATAAATTCTGGGGTTGCACTAGCTTTCCAAGTTGCCGTGGAGTAGTGCCAAGCCACTAGAGACATACATCGGCAATCAACGAGACTGCTCTATGCGTCGAGCAATTTCATAAACCGCTTCCAGTTCCGAGCACCCCTTTTCCCGCATAATGGCAGCGCGTTCTGCCTTCTCGTGTTTTTCAGTCATAGCAAGAGCGAGTGATAAAGCTGGTGGGACATTGCGGAACAACGCTTCTACTTTGTCGGCCAATACAACCCCTTCAACATACTTGCCGGGTTCTTTGCGGGCAGAGAGCAGCAGGTTGCGCTGCTCAGCGTTGAGATCCTTGAAGCGGGCTATCTGTTCCACCTCCTCCTTAGGCATCACCAGACACAGCCACCACTCCATCATATTCAACATCTTACGGCTGGCATCAGGAAAGTCTTCCAGATTTTGGGTGGCAATCCAGAACCAGGCACCGAGCTTGCGCCACATTTTGGTGATTTTGACCACGTAGCGCGCCAAAAGCGGATTGGTAGTAATGATGTGCCCTTCGTCAGTGACCACCAGCGTAGGCCGGTCATCGTGCTGGTGACGTTCCACCAAATCATTGATGTGGCTCATCATGGAGAGGTAAGCCACGGTGAGCTGGTCCTCGTAGCCTTCTCTAGCCAACATACCCATTTCCAGGATAGTGACATCCGCCTCGGGCCAGGACTGCCCCTGCCGATTGAAAAAATGACCGGCCAGACCTGAGCAGAACAGCGCCATGCCATCACCCATTTCCAGAGCGCGATTACGTCGGTGTTCCGGCAACTCTTTTTTACTGGCCAGAGACTGAAACGCATTGACCACGTCCTGGGTGATCACTTGGCTTCGACCGGTTTCTTTCACGGTTTTTGCAGCCAGAAATATGGCATTACGGATGAGTAACCTGTCTGCACGGGTCAATCGTGCATCTTCACGCTCATCGCCGCCGGTGATCATGATACGAGCGGCAATTTCCATCTCACCAAGGATATCGCGGCCACCCGTGTCGTTTTCAATATCATCATCTTCCAGAGTCTCGTCCAGTGCGGCCTCTTCCATATCGAATGAATTCAACGCATGCCGCTTATCCAGCAAACGCAGTGCATCGGCAAAAGGCGGCAAACTGACATCAACATTGGGGTTTAAGGTGATTTGATTGACTGACAGGCCGTGATGTTCAAAGTGCTGTCCCAATAGAGAAAATGAAGCACCGGCTTCGATGATAAAGATGCGTGGTCGATGGCGAGCCATCATCTGTTGAAGCAGATAGACCAAAAGCGCCGACTTACCTGCTCCGGTCGGCCCCAGAATCAACATGTGAGCGTTTTTCTTGCGATCGTCTCGATGCAACGGATCGAAGACCAGGGGTTCTGCGCCCCGGTTGTAGAACACCAATCCTGGATGACCAGTGCCCTTTGAGCGACCGTAAAACGGCACCAAATTGGCGATATGACGAGAGAAGATCAGACGCGAGCGGCGTCGGGATTTGTCCAACTCCACGTCATAGGCCATGGGCAGGTTGCGGATATAACTGTCCAATGACAGCAGATCTGCTTCCTGAGCAATGGGTTGCAGGCCATTGGGCAGGAGCAGTGCATTGAGTCGATTGAGGTTAGAACGCAGTGCCTTTTGATTATCCCCGCGCACGTAGAAGGCAATACTCACCGGATACAGTTTATTGCCCTGGGCCATTTCCCTTTCCACCTGCTCCGCATCTTCTCGAGTGATGGACGCTTCCGCCGAATCCCCTACCGATGCTCGCTTGATCTGAGCAATGTGATTGCGGGTCGTATCCTGCGGTTTGAGCGTCAGGGTGAGCGCCATGATGGTGTGCTCGGGCAAACGATCAAACAGCGAGAACACCTGGTCGCCCGCTTGCCGCTCCGCTGTGAAGTGACCAATACCCGGCTCGCGTCGCAAACTCTGAACGGTGACCACGGTATGGGGAATGTCATCGAACAGCCATGTGGCCGTGGTCTCATCGGAGCGCGGCATCGACAATGTCAGCTGTTCGGCAAAGTCATAACCGAACGGCAGGTCATCATCTCCAGGGTACGGTGCGATCTGCAACAAATTTTGCGCGTCGTTTTCTGTCGACGGCGGATTGGGATTGAACCAGCTCAACAGCCACTCATAAAATGCCTGGCCATCAGCTCGTTTGGCGTTGATACCGGCCGAAGCGAGAGAGGCAATCCATTTTGTCGCCACGTCATTAAGCGCTTCTTCCACTTCAATTGCCGCTGGGGTTTTGCCGTTGTTCTTCATGCGCCGGTAGAGCACCACGCGAATTCGGCGTTGCTGCCCTTGCCAGCGCGAACCGGTGACGGTGGTATCATCAAACAAGCCTCCTGGCCGCGAGATTGCCTGCAGATGCTTCGCCATCACCGCCTGATAATGTTGTGAATAACCGGTCTCTTTTATGACTGACGGTGGGTAATTTTCCAGTAACTCATTAAAGCGGGTGAGCCGTGGCTCATCCTGCACATAGACCTGCAGCACCCAGGGCGCGTCATCACGCTCAGGTATAGCCTCATTGATTGCCGTTTGAATCGCATCGCGCAGCTGGGCCATAAAAATCGGTGTGCGACCTTCACAGCCCACCGGCTGCACTTCAAACAAAGCGCCCAGACTGACGCCATCCTCTAACAGGAACGCTTTACTCTCGGGAATATATTCCATCCAGGGCAGCAAGTCGGTAAAGGACGGTGGACGCTCATAGTGCTGCTTAACTGCAGCGGTGGTTAAAGGCGATCCATCAGATCCTTCTGGTTTGTGTACTGTCATCAGGTGTTCCTACTTCTCTGGTATCGAATTAATCGTCTCAACCGGGACTTCACCGGGCACTTCCCCCGGTAATGCGTACTCCACCTTTTCATAAAAGGGGAAAGTCGTGACATAGCCCGGTACCGGGGTGCGCTCAGAGCCCGACAGATGGGGAAAGATGTACATCACCAGGGTGGGATTGGGCAGACGCGGAAATACTGTGTCGATTTCATTGGCAGCCTCTCGCACAAAGCCTCGATAATGGTCAATACCCGACCGGGGCAATGGCTGACCACCTATCCCCTGCCGTTGGTTCGACCGCTGCACATCTGTCATATGCTGGTCATAGATAGACTTCATGGTAGGCCCGTCCTGGGGCAATACCGACTCTTTGGTACTGGCGCAACCGACCATCAAAAGGCTAGTCAAGACCAGAGCCAGTGGTAACAGTCGTCCGCTGAAAAAGATTGGTTTCATGGTGAAGTTTCCTGCCATTGGAATGAAAATCGATAGGGAGTTCGTGATCGACATGGATCGCCAGTTCAACACCAGCGGGAACAAAGACCGCATCAAAGCTTTGCGCCTGGCGCTCCCGCAACCATTGCGCGACTTCGTCGCTGCCGCCACTTAGGGTTTTACCTAAAATGTATTGACCTGTTTCACCGGAAACCACACTGGTCGCGGTGCCAGAGTCATTGATCAGGGTGGTGGTTTCCGCCTGTGCTGCAGCTTCACCGGCAGCCTCAAGTGCCATCACCCCAATACGCTGGGTCAGAAATGCCGGAGCGTTGGTTTTGCGTTCACCGCTAATGCAGGGAATGCCCTGTGCATCGGATATCCAGCCCAGTGGCCTATTGCTGTTTCCACTGGAACCACCCAGCTGGTTATCATCACTGGATAGGGTCTGGATGGTGCCGTCCTCAAAAACAAAGGTCACCGACTCCAATTGCCCGGTGACACAAGAGAGGGTCCAGTCACCGATTGCCGTGCCACTCCAAATCATGCCCTCAATACCGGGGATGCGTAGACCGTTAGCGGCGAGGTTTTCCTTGCCGGTAATCACCTTGAACGGCATGGGGTCGCGCACCTGTCCTTGAATAGGCACACGGCCTACCAGGGCAGTCATTCCAGTGGAACCGATCAGCGTCGCATTGCGCGGCACGGTATAGACCGGAAGTGTGGTGTTGAGCGCATCGTTCCCTTTTTCCACTAGCGAGTTCACCGACGGACGCGCGCTGGCCAAAGCACTGCGGCCCGTGTTGTTGAAGCGATTGAGTAACGACTCCTCGCCACTGTTCGGCGACTCCGCAAGCTCAAGTGGGTTGATCCAAACCAATGTTTCCGAATTCGCTTGCGAGGTTCGAACATGGTCCAGGCCAAGCCCAACAGGTATATCGGATCCGGCATCGGGGGCTTGCCTTGACGAAGTGCCGAGGCGATTGGCCAGGGAGTCCACTCTCGACGTCAGCGCTGCAATGGCGGATGTCGTTTCGGATGAGGCGGTGTCGCTGCGTTTGGTAGCCAATGCGTGTTGCAGTCTTGAGAACACATTGTTTTCGATCTGCTGTCTGTCTTCGACGAGATCCCGGTTTTCCTGCTTGAGCGTTGCATTATCCCGACGCAGCGCATTGAGCTCGGACGTCATGGCGCTGACATTCGCGGTCAATGTCTTGATGGTATCGGCTGGCGTATCGGCATCGGGCTTCGGTGCTTGCGGCACGGCGTCTAACAGCTGTGCCTGTTCTTCATTCGGCGAGCAGGACTTTACGCCCACGAATACCGTGAGGAGCAATACGGCCCCGGCGAGAAGGGGTAATAAACGATTACTGGTGACCATCGACATACTGGCTGTCTACCCTCCCTTAAAGTGCCACATCAAAGGGCCGATCTGACACCAGATAGACGGCCGTGGTGTCGGCGTCACTCCCTGCAGGCAGCAGACGGTTGTGCTGAAATGTGGCCGCAAGCCAGGCTCCGCGCAATTCCCGAGGATCCAGCACCACCGCTTTCTGATTACGGTTGATCAGTTTTACAGCGGTGACATAGTGCAGGCCCGCCTTCCAGGCGGCGACTGGCACGGCCTCGACCTTGCCACCTCGCACCAGATTGACGGGTTCAGCACTGACCGGCACGGCCACCACTCCCAGTTGTTGCGGGATCAGCCGACCAGGCGCATAGAGTTGTTGGGCTGCGTAGCGAGTTAACGCGACGTAGCCCCATTGCAATGATCGGTTAGTATCAGTGGCTGCAGAGCTGGCGGTACCGTCAGATGTTTCAGGAGATTCGAGCATGACCTGTACATCGGGTAATGCAGGCCGTTCTGAATCTTTGGACTCGGCTGAAATATCGAGCACATACAGTGGCCCGCCACTCTCGGATCGCACCATGACGCGAGTGTTACTGAAAGGCTGTGTCGCCAACAGATATAATGTGCCATTGATGCTCTGACTGCGTAACACAGGTGCCAGCGACTGTGGCAGGCCTAAACTTACTGAGTCCGGGAAATGGACAAGACGCTCTTCGCCCACCACCAGGGGGATAGCAATGGGCGCTTTACGCCAGACGATCCGCTCAGGATTATTAGTCCCAGCGTCCTCGACCTGGGCGGTGGACGCCAAGGGAATCCATAGCAAGGTAAACACGACCCATTTCATCAGCGAAAGGTAATTTCGGACAGCTGGCATTAAGAAGACTCCTTCTTGGTATTGGCGCTGGCTGCATTGGGATCAGCCAGTTCGATGTCGGTCAATCGACGAGGTCCATCACCGCTATAACCATCCAGCGCAAGTCCCCAGGGATTGGTTTCCGGATCAATGGCCTGGCGTACTACGCGGATGGGGTACCGAATGGTGGTTTGTTTGACGGTCATGCCTTTAACCGACTCCAGCAAATCCAGATCCAACCAGACAACCCAGGTATCAGAGGACAACACATCGATACGGCGCTCCTCGTAGCCATGACCTGGCACTTCATGAACGCCTCGAACACGGTAAGCCAACTCACCACGCCGCGCTTTCAGTTCCATATCGGCGATCAGGTCGTTACGGTAGCGAGGTGTCAGATACGGGGAAATGCGAAATATCGCACTGCCGTAATCTGTAGCACCGTTATCGGGCCAGCGGTTGAGCTGTTGAAAAATATAGAAGGCAAAGGCATAGACGTTGGCGGGTGGTACTTCCTCCGTAGTGAGCACTGCCCCTGAACGCAGATCGGGTGGCACATGGACACGCAGCTGTTTGGGTGCCTGGCTCCAGCCAAACCACAAGGCAATAATAATCAACCCCTGCAACCCGATGACGATCCACAGGGAACGCAGGTGGGATCGCACGTTATCGATCTCGAGGCGATAGCGGCGCATGCTGCGTCCTCCCAATATCCCATGATCCGCTACGTAACACCCAGGGTGCACGAACCAATCCCATCGTTTGCAAGCGGATACGCAGCCACTGCTGGTAATAGCCTTCCGGGCGTCCTCGCTTGATGCGCTGGAACAACGTGGCCATAACCACGACGGTTAACACCACACCAACACCAGCAATTCCAAACCCCATGGTGACTGCACCCAGCAGCCAGGCCAGTAACAGACTTAGGGGCAGCCATACCACAATGGCCACCCCCACAATCATGCCCAGCTCAGAAGATGAGCAACCTTTAAAAATGGCGGGCTCGGCATTGAGCCGATCCGCCAGAATTTCATGGTCATTGGACATTCGCTTCTCCCGTTACAGACTTTTGGCGTCGCGCATTAAATGACGCCGGCAGCTTCAGTGAGCAGATAGCTGGCGAAGATCAGAACGATCGCACCGACGATGCCCAACACACCCACCTCGGCCCACTCTGCCTTGCCTTGGCGTGCTTCATTGAACTTGGCAAAGCCCAGGTAGGCGATCCAGAGAAAGCCCAGTACAGCAATAGCCAACCCCAGTACGAGACCACCATCTTTGATATAGCCCTGAATCAGGCCGATCCAATCTCCCGCCGCCGGAGCGGTACTCGGCGCGACTGGCGTCGGCAACGCTGCCCAGAGCGGCAACGGGAATAGCACTGCCGCCGCTGCCAATAACGGTTTCTGAATGACAGCCACTTTTTTGCAGTGACCTCTTTCTGTATTCGATATACCCATAACAAATGTCCTCTTGTGAAACGCTGATAAAAATGGGGCTTACCCCTGTAGTTCTTTGTGGTGCTCCGTCGTTCTCCCTTACAGGACTTCTTCGATTGATTCACCGCAAATAGAAACCCAAAACCATCAAAACGATGCTTGCCCGCAAGGTGCTCCAGGTCAGGTCAAAGACCGTCGCCTGCCCCTCCTGCCAGGCCCGAAAAGTGCCTATGGCAATCCACATTACCCAGACAAATGCCAATACCAGGACCATTGAGGCAATCGCAGTCAGCATCGTGCTGGACGTAACGCCGGAGCCTGCTTGAAATGCTGATTGTTGTGCGGCTGTCATAACTGAACCTAGCGCCGATAATCGCCGCGCAGTGGCGGGAATGAACGTGGTTGTGCACGGGGAGAATCGATGTGGGACTGGATACCATCCCTGATCTGTTTTAGATCCTGTCGCAACCAGTCATAACGAAAACGGATACGGGAATCCTGATCGGCGTTGGCCTCGGCACGCTTAATCAGCGGCTCCAGGGTATTCAGCTCATGGATAATTTTCGCCAGCGCCTCGCGCTCGGCATCTGCATCAGCGAACGCAGTTGGCGTAATGACCAATCCGATTATCAGAAAAGAAGGTAGCCAGAGATGGCGTTTCATAGCACTGATGCTCCCGTGTGTTGTTACGGGGCATAGTGTGGGAATTAGCAGAAGTGGGCGACGGGAAATCTATTCAGTGGGTGAGTTGGTTTTCGGGGAACCTCATGCCAAGCCGATCATAGGCATCTGTTGTCAGACGCTTTTATGGTGAAGATGAGAAATATGAACAAAGATCTTCTATTTAGTTAGCTGTGTCCGCGTCAATAAATATCGCCATGGGTGCATAACTAAGATGATTTTGGCTGCCCGATTTCAATAGAAGTCTTTGCACATTATTACTCGTCATCCCGCCCCTTGGCATAAGGACATTCATTTTTGCTTTGAATGTAGTGTGAGAGCCTGTATCGAACCCTTTCATAGCATTTTGGTGTCCTTTGATGAATTGTGATTTGAACCTCTCCAGCCGAAGAACTTCAGAAGAAAATTTATTCCCCTGTGTCATTAACAATAACTCTCGAAATGAGTTACGGATTCCACCAGAATTTCCATTCATGCGACTCTCAAAACTAACCTCTGGCATCGCGCTAAAGAAATATTCCGGTTCTTCTATCACCTTTCTATAATCGTCCCACGGATATGCAGTAATGCCACTCTCACTGCTCTGTGCTGCTTTTAATTCTTGCCATCTGGTTTCACTATCGGTCACAACAATTGAACCAGTTGCCTGGGCGGTAAATAAAGTCATCTCAAAATTGGGTGCCATGCTACTAATCATAAGCTGGCCACCATCTGCAAAAACATCCTCCTGTAATAATGCAAGAGGGTCTTGCTCATTAAGCTGTTTCATATACTCCAACATGCCTTCAAGTTCATCGTCAGAAATTTTGGGCATTGCTTGACGAATTTGGTGAATTTGCTGCTCTCTGGGCAATATCCTCATGGTTCTGGCAAAATCTTCCTCTGCCATTTTCATAAACCGTTCTTTTTCTTTTTTATCTATCAGTTGACTACCTCTGCGTTCTTCCGCCATCGTCATCATTTGACGATGAAGGTAGCTATCAAATGAACATGGGTCAGGAATGAAGTTAACAATCCCAGCCATTACGAAAGGTTGAAGATACGAGAACAGCAAAATATTTTTTAGTGCCTGATGCTTATGCTGATGTGGTGACTCTACCGGACTAAATTCTGGATTGACGGCATTTGGATTTATGAATGGATGCTGTATCAATAGCTCATCGAAATATGGCGCAGCACCCAAACCAAAAACCGTTATTACTCTTGGATCCAGTGTTCCCGTATAGAGCGCTCTAAGTGTGTTATCCGGTTTTGGAAGCAAACCAAATATATCGGTGTCAATGGGCCAGAGAAAACCATAAAGCCGGTGTATTTCAGCAACCTGCTCACTGCTTAATTCACGTCTGACATCATCCCAGGTCTTTCCATTATTGAAACCAAGAATATCCTCGATACCATTGTATAAAGTGAGATTCCGCTCCCGGATACTCAACACATCCCACGCCGTCCGTAGATTTTCAGGTTTTCCTAGGCAGCATTTTTTATATTTCTTTCCACTACCACAGCCACAGGGTTCATTCCTTCCGATGTCCTTTTCTGATATTTCCTTCTTTAAGTACTTATTCTCGGGAACGGTTCTTCCAAATTCATCCTGATAATAGCTGCCGCCATCTTTATACCCAACATACATTTCACCACCAAAATGGAACAGTCCATCTTCTGGCGGCAACAGAACGGTTCTTAAGTCTCGCCAGTTACTTGAAGTTACTTTTTCTGGATAGAGCCATTCTTCGTTTGATGCAGCAATATATCGGCGTGCCCGCTGCTTCAATATTCTGTTAATAGTCGCTACTTCATTTTCATCTAACTGACGGGTTCGAATAAGCGCGTCAGTTCTAGCCATACTATTCCTAACAAAACGCGCAAAAGTCCTTTTCTCTACCGGATTTTGACAATCTGGGTCTTTAGCATATTCAAGATTAGTCAGTAAAAGACAGTGGTTTTCACCCAAGGGAAACAATGTCTGAGTTGCTTTTAGCGCAATGGATGGGTCATTCGGATAAACGCAATATTCGCTGGAGGGGTCGCAAGCATAATTGTAAACGGTTACCGGATGATCCGAGAGGATAAATTTAATGGTTGAATTTTCTGCGGAAACAATCTCCCTCACACCTTCTGTCCAGAGAGTGCAATGCATATTTCTAATCGCTTGCATCTCAACCATTAGGTCAACCTGAGTCAGGTTAGGATAGTGATCTTTAATCCAGTCAAGCCCTTTGGGTGTGCGTATTTTTTGTGAATCAATGAATGAAAAAAACTCTCTGAAGTTTTCATGCCACCCTCTAGGGTCATCGTCAATATAGGCGCGAACAGCTTTAGCCCCTGTATCATCAATTTCCCCAAATAGAAGCCTCTCTATTTCATCATTTATGTGACTCCCGAAAAAGGTCGTATAAAGATCGGTTTGATAAAAGCACTGAGATGTTGGGCGCTGCCATTTAGAGTTTAGTGTTTTAGCTGTGCCGTCGGGAAGTGTTATCGTTTCTGGATTAAGGTCTAAATAGTGAAGTTTGTTCGACTCCCCGGACAGGAATCCTCGTTGATACCACTGTGGTACATAATGGTTATCTCTAGACTCGGCTTTTGTCACAGGCGTCCTTGATGTTATCGCTCAGCTTATTGATCAAAGAAACCAAATGCTCAATGTCGCTGCCTGAGACTACAATACGCTGCCCTTCTTTATAGGCTTTGTCCTTTGATTTTTGAATATATCGTGCATCAACAATACCTTCGCTATGAGAAAGAAGGTGGCGTTTTTGGAAGAGTATAGCCAGTGAATTCATTTCATCCATAGATAGCCAGTTTTCATATCCACTGCCTACCGCCTTCCTCCAATATTCACTCCCTTGCTCCAACCGCTGAAATGTATTTAGGGGTGGCTTTCCGAACGGCTCGTACATACCATCACAATACTTCTGAAAAGCAACAACACCATCTTGCATACAAGACTCAAGGATTGAGCGGCAGGTAATCACAGCATCGTCCTTGCCTGATGCTTCTTCAATAGCTTCTCTTACAATATGAATACTATCTTTCTTTGCCTTAATCTTTCTCAAGGAGTCCGAGAATGTCTGCAATACGGAGTTATAGCCACATGCAGGACAAAAATAGGCACTTCCAATGACGGCAAAACGAGAGGAACATTTTTCACACGATATTTCTAATTGCATTAGTTCAGCTGCTCGCGCTGGAATAATGTGGGTTCGTTTGGCTCCTCCTTTAACATCCATAGACATAGAGATGAAACTATTTCTCCGTTGTCCTCGGTTGAATTTTCTTGCATCCGCGCGCATCGCTTTATTTATTCGTCCCTCTATCATTGCGAATGCTTCAGCTTCTGCATGCTTAATTTGGGCTTTCGTAAACCACTGGTCGGACGGAGCCTCATGCCGGCAGAATGGGCACCAAACGGCTTCATCTTTAAAGATATTTGTCCAGTCTTCTTCATGAACTTTAAACAAGAACTCACAGCTTTCTGCGGGACACTGCCTATCCATGTAGCCTTTTTGATCAGAGTGAATTGGAACAGAAACCTTGGTGGTCCGCTCCAATCGTTTCAGCTCTTTTAACAATTCATCAAACACGCCCGCTCCCCTCAAACAAAGTCATAATTGAAAACGGTTTGATGCGAAACGATAACGTCTCATTAGCTCTATGACCCTAGCCGTTTGCCGACTATCTATCTCAGCTCCATGCACACCATCCACGCTGGCTCTAAGATCTTCAACTCCAAGCTCTTTCGTCAGCGTATCTAACGAAGGTCCTCTATGACTGCATGGAAGATTCATAGCCTGCGCCCAGGGAATAGCCGCTTTCTGGCTGCAAAACACACCTTGGATTAGCGGCATCGTTAAATCGTATCGGGTAACGTGGTCCAAAAGAATCGGCCAGTCAAAACTGGCATTGTGGATGACGATAAGCTGATCTTTGAAGTATTCAGCCATCTGGCCCCACTGCGAATCAAAGGATTCGAATGCAGCAGCTTGCTCATTCGTAATGCCATGTACCGCTTGTGCTTCTTCTGAAATTGCTCGCGTCGGCCGTATTTCAAACTCTATGGACTCAGTTGGTTCCCGACCCCTGACTACCGTTATACCCAGCGTAACAATATCGGGTAGACCACTTTCATCTGGTAGCCCGGTGGTTTCGGTATCGAGAACGATGTAATCGTTAGGGAGTTGAGTGAAAACCCATAGCAGTTCGTTATACATCGCCGTCACCTCCTCCCACTGCCATCCAGGGATTCAACTTGGACAATCGACCCCTGCTCATAGTGGTAACGTAGATAGCGCCAGTGAACTGCATCCGATAACGCCCGGGGACGCATCACGCCATAACACTCACCCTCTGCTCTAACACTTTGATAGTGAACGCCATAGCTTTTGGCATCTCGTAACGCATGGCCAAGTTGCTGGGCTTCGCTGTATTCATCGGGATGGTAAAGGGCGTGCCAGGTCAGTTGTCGCAGGTCATGTAAATGGGTGGGACCCAGTTGAGCGCGAATAACACGCATGTCCTGGGTAGTTTGTTCAATTCTGGATTCCTGGAGAAACCGTGCACGGTGAAAGGAAGACTCGGCGATGGCTACCGACTCATCGGCCGCGCAGTAATAGACGCCGAAATCGCGGTTGAAACGGCCGCCACGGCCATCCACAGGTGGATGTGTGAAGGCTGCCATAATCCAGGACGCACCATCGCCGTAGACTCTGTCTTCCGGGGGCACCAGCCGAATATCCCCAACTTCATCACGCAACCTGGGATTGGTCAGGGACTCTACTGTATAGAGCACATCCCAATCCTCTGGGCTGGAAACACGTTCAAACAAATCTATCTGGGGATAGCGAGAGAGAATGACCCGATACACCGGTTCATTCACCTCGCTAGTGGGCAGATCTGCGATATCGATCACCAGCCACCCCGCTCCGCATCGAGGAAGTCCCTGACCACGGCCAGGTCTACCACCTGACCGGCCAGCAGTCGATCCAGCGGCGCTGTGCCGTTGAACAACGGGTTGTCGTTGGGTGAAGATAGCCACTGGTCAGCCAGTGCTTGATCCGGCAACAGGATTTGCAGGGATTTGTAGATACCCAGGATATAACTGGCTCGCTCCAACAGGTCTCGTGTCAGCTTGGCTTTTTCCGGCTGACTCTTCCAGTTGTAGAGGGTCTTTTCATTGCTAAGCCCCAACAGGGTCATTTGCTGGGCACCGGTCAGTTGCCACTGGCTGAAGATATTAAAAATCGCCGGCAGCAGTGAACTGGTTACACTGGAACCACGTTGCAGCAGTTGTTCGGCTTGAGCGATCATACGCACCTCCTTTACTGTAATGTTACAGCGCTTAAATACAGCCTAGCAGACTGTACCATTACAGTCAATTCTGTCAGAGATACTTCTTGAAGGTACTGGCCGTAATGGTGACAGCAAAGGCAAATGCCAGTGCAAACGGCAAGATGATCCAGGATGGGTGTAGGCTGAACGGCAGCGCCAGATACAGCACCCAGGCCATGATAACAAGTGGGATCGCCGCTTTCTTCGCGTAGTGGTAGACAAAGGAGCTTTCCCTTCCTCCGCCCCAGCGCCGCAGATCCCGTTGTACCAGCCCATCCACCAATGCCACCAAAGTGAACAACCCAAACACCGGGGTCGCCAGGGTGAGTACAGCGAGGCGAACAGCGAAAACCTGGGTAATTTGCATGGCAGACAGAACAAACTCAGAGATCGGCTGGTAGACACGATGCAGCACCGGTCGTATGCCCGATTCTTCAGCTGATGGCGCAGGGGTCACCCATTGGATGAGATCGACGATACGGGTCCACTCGAACGCAGCCTGGTAGAACCGGTCTGAAAGATCCCTGGCAAATTGCATGGGATGAGCGGTCAATAAACTTCTGTTGAAATCTGCGCCCAGAAACCGCAATTCATTCACCAGCATCTGGCGGCTGTGGTCCAATCCCTGCTCTTCCCACCAGAACACCATACCGACCCATTCGACTAAGATCGAAAAGAGCAAGGAGAGAAACAACCATTTAAGACACTGGGCAATGCCCGTCAGTACACGAGAGAAGATGCCAGGACGTGCGACAGTTCGCCGGGGATCGGTCGGCTCCGCCATCTTAAGACGGTTCCTCCGACTCAGCAGGATTCTCCGTCTCCTCTGAAACGGCATGCCACCAATGATCCGTTACTCGATACCAGTGGTCGTTGGTGATATAGCTACGGCGCATGGCTGTTGCCATCTCCTCAAAATCACTCGGCATGGCCTTATCTTCGCTGTTATCGGGCAAAGGGATGCGGATTTTCCAGAGCAGCCCGCCCTCCAAGAGTGCGAACGCTTGCCCCTTGGGTAGCGTGACCATATCAGCGGCAGTGAGCATTGGCACTTCCGAGACACTGATTCGGTCTTCGTTGCGGGATTTGAAGTCAACGCCTGAACCGGGATCCGACGAGTCATCCACGCCCGACACGCTCATCAGGGTGAAGACTTCGACCCGAGGCAACTGGTCAGTCAACATCTCAGCGGTATCCAGTTCTTTTACTCGCAGCATCAGCATGGTATTGAAGTTACCGGCCACTTGCCCTGCTTTGGCACGGTTGCCAATGCGCGCTTCCACATCCGACCAGGTCTGAGTGTAAGCGGTGACCTGAAAGCCCGCTCCGCCAGCCTTATTCAAGAGCGGTACGAACTCATCACCGATCAACTCATTAAATTCATCCGCATGTAGGGAGATGGTGGGTATCGACTGATTGCCGGACCGTTGGCCGTATCCTTCTTCATGATTGGTACCGACACCATGCTTGTAGATATGGCCGGCCACGGACACCAGATCTGCAAACATGGAATTGCCCACGGCACTGGCCACCGTCGTATCCGTGAGCGCATCAAGCCCCACGTAGACGATACCCTTGCGACGCACCACATCCATCCACTCGAAAATGGGTCGTTCATCGTTTTCATCTTGATAGTCCGGTGAAATCAGCGCGGCAATGGTGCCGGTGGTGAGCTTTTCCATCAGTGGCCCAACGGAGCTGACAATCTTGTCGAAATAAGTCTTGTCGTATTTGAATGCGGAAATCAGCCCATCAAGCACAGGGTCATAAATAGCCTGCTCCTGTAGCAAACGCATACAAGCGATCGATGCTAACGAGCGGCCCCGCAACGCCGCAGGCAGGTTACGCTCTTTAATCTCCGAGGCGCGCTCTTCAACCACCACCTCCCAGTCTTCGATACCCACAAGTTGCGCACAGTGCGCAGCGTACTCGACAAACAGAGGTTCGATATCATTGATGTAACGGCGAATCTGCTGGTAGTCGGGTCGTCGTTTCAATGCGACCAGGGCCCTTGCGATGATATTGACGAAGCGCCAGGCAAATTCTTTGAAGGCTGCAGAATTCCCCTCATTAGGCAATTGATTGGCAATACGGGTGGCCACTTCGGTGATACGAGAAAAGTTGCCGATAGCGTTATAGCGCGCCGACAGTTCCGGAAACCCTAGATGAAACAGGTAAAAATCCTCCAAGCGGCCAGCTCGCTTAGCCTCGGCATAGATACGCCTCAACAGATCGGCATCGCCCTTGGGGTCAAAAACAATCACAACATCGCCACGGCGAATGTCCTGGGTAATTAACAGTTCCGCTAATCGTGTTTTGCCGACGCGGGTGGTGCCCAGTACCAGGGTATGTCCGACGCGTTCTCCCAGCTCCATCCACACGGATTGCTCGTGAGGCTCTACTGCATGCAGGGCGGGTTTGCCGCCCACAGCTGGCAAGGGTGCGAGTGGATTCCACCGGGATCGGCTGCGAAGGCCCTTTGCGATCAGAGACAGCCCCGGCACCGACTCCCAGGCAACTTCTTTTTGCCGTACCCATTGATACATTGGCCCGGCCTGTACATAGCGCTGCACTTCGGGCTTTAAGGTATCTCGCAGTCGCTGTGTGTGTTGCTGGGTCCAGCGAAAGCCTTTACCCAAAAATAGCTTGTGGCGACTCATGGGTATCTGCTCAGCCCGCAATTGATACTGAGGCAGACGCCGCATATGGCGCTGATAACGCATTACGCGCCAGGCCTGTCGGCCGCGCCACAATCCGAAGCTGAAAAAGGCCGCGCCGGTGGCAAGCGATATTCCGGGGGGCATCATCAATGCCCAAGGCGCGAGCCAAGCCAGCGTTGCAGCGGCAAATGCCGTGCAGGTGGACCACAACTCCACTGGCGGTCGCAACAATGCCTCCATCGGGTGAGCACTCATTGACGAAGGCCTTCTCGCGTAATAAGTACCGGATAGCGATCTATGCCGAGGGCCATGGCCAGGTCAGTGCCCGACCCCAAGGTAATGGCCAATCCCTGCGCGGCATTGGCGACGCGCTCAACATCCTTCTCGGTCTCGGCCTGCACCAATAGTCCTACAGCACCCAGAGATTTCAATGTATTCCGATTAGTCACCAACCACTGCAACGAGACCGGGTCAGATCCAACCAAAAAAAACGGGCGAGGATTGCCTTGCGCCAGGCGCGCTATGACTTGGGCGTTGGGTTGACTACCACCTATATCACCTGGAAACAAACCGGGTGAGCGTATCGGCAATAAATTGCTGATATTCGCTGGGCCAAGAAACGATTTTGGCGATTGGTTTTGTTGCGCCGATTGGTCGGAATCGTTCATTTGCTCGCTTTCCGACATCAATGGACTAAGCAAAGGTGTCAGGGATCGGGTCTGACCACTGTCATAAATCACTGTCAACTCTGCAATCGCGGGCGTGATTGCGCCTATGCTGAGCAGACCTGCCAGCACCCACTGACGATTAATGAATATCATTCGGGACCTCCTGTGATGAATCGGCCAGTTGCTCCCAGTGGACTTTGACGCGCCGTGCGTAGCGTTTTGCCCGGACTGAGTCGTTCGGTGCGTGGTAACAACCAACACGCTCGATCCAACAGGTGTTTTCCTCTTGGCAGTCGCGAAGGATAGCGGCGGCCACCGTTAAGTTGTGATAGGGATCCAGTGCCTGCCAGGCAGACCCTAGAGCTGCGCGGTGGTAGCGCCAGCTAATCTGCATTAAGCCGATGTCCACCGAGTTATTTGAACCGACTACCGATGTTTGCAGGGCTTGCCATGCTGCCTGGCGCGAAGGGAAGTAATGCCCCTCACCATTGATATTGAGTGTCCAGGGCCAGGGCCGAAACTGCCCACCGCTTAGGGAGCTTTGCCCACTCTCGGTGAGGGCCACCGCGTAGAGCAAGACTGGCGGTATTTCGTATTGATTCGCGATCTGCACATAACCCGCTGGAATGGTTTGGGCGTTCGCGGCGATGGTGACAGCAAAGCAACCCAGTAAACCGATGCTACAGACCACGATTGACCAAAGGGGCATAATCGCCCCCTAGAATCGCGAAACAGGCAATGGCGTTAGTTGATCGCCTCGCCGTAGCACCAGCACTGGCAACGAGGCTCTTTGCTGGCCAGTGTGAGCAGTCACCTTATCAAGCGCGCCAGCATCGATGTTCAATGTCACCCTCTGCTCGCTGACCCAGGCTGGATCGATCTGCTTTGACGCTGCCCACTCCCGAATGCGGGACTCTTCTCCAGCCGAGACATCGACCAGATACAAATCGATCCCATCGAACTGCTCCAGCTGGCTGACCAGGCGTTCCAATACTGCGTCACAGGTCGTGCATTGTGTATCGGTAAAGAACAAGACGCGATCAATGGGTTGCCAGCTTAGATCCTCGGCCAAATCTCTCCGTGATTCCGCAGGCGCTAACGCACGGGTGTCTATTAACACCCCATTGGGAAACAAACGCTTGTGCGCTTCATCATAGACACGCTGAAAGGCCAGAATGCGCTCGGCATCTTCGCGCATCATCATCGCCCACTGTTCAGCGTATCGCCGTCGCTCCTCGGAATTGCGCGCATGTATTCCGAGCACTTCAATAGGTGACAACGTCACAGGGCTTACACTGCCGCGTATGCCCTGCATCAATGATTGGTAACGCTGCCACTCACCATCGTTCAGGCCCCATTGTTCAGCATGTGAAATCTTCGGTTCGAGACGTTCGGTGGTCGAGAGTTCTAACGATTGAACCGTTGAATGTCGCTGCGTGGGTGCTGATTCTGATTCAGCCACTGCAGATACAGCAACGAACATACTGCACCCCACAATCCAACGGGCGCGCCTTTTCCAACGGTTATCAATTCGCATTGTCGTCGTCCTGCTGTTCGAGGGGCACGGTGAGATCACGCAAGATGACGCGGTGATGAGTAGGATCACAGACGGGCAACGAGCCCCCGCCATTAACAACTTGATCTATTGAGCTTGATGGTTCAACTACCTGGTGTTGTTTTGTATCGGCCTGTTGATGCTCGACACCGAACACCAAAGCGGTGATAAGGACGATGGCCACGATGAAGGCTTCCATTACAAAGTTTCTCCTGCCGGTGAATGGTTTGGTGAAGTCCTGCAGCGCTCGAATGCAATCAGGCGATGCACCGGATCCTGTACGATGTGAAATGCGGGACCGACTAAGAGCGCTACGACAGATTTGAGTGCCATGGGCTCGAACCGGCGGTGAACAGATGGCAATGGCAACTCGAGCATTTTCTGGGCGTCGATTGTCAACACAGGCTCTGACGCAAGGCGATAACCGGAATCTCGCAACAGCCACCGTAGTGCATCGCCGATGGTCTCAATGTCGCTCGGAATAATGACCGCCGAAGTCACTGCAAGCAGATCGAGTTGACCCGCTGTTGGACCTACGACCATGACGGAATAGCGATCAATCTGGGTGGTGACTTTACTTGCCGCTATAGGCTGTGTTGACGCCTGTACCGGATTGCTCGAAATCGCAACAGCCAAACTGCAGAGTAGGATTGAACGCCGAAAATGGATAACGCGATGAGTAGACATGCTATGGTTCCGCTTAAAATCAGTGCCGCCATCATCGCCAACCACATCGTTTCCGTTAACGGTTAATCTACTCGCCTGGTGTCGGACTTTTTATCGGTGCCTACCTACCTAGATACACAGCGCTGATTTGCTCACGAACATGGCCTAATTCGCGACTGATCGTGAGTCGTGCCTGATAGTCTGACTGACGTTGCTTGGCGTTGAGGCCACTTGAAACTGGCCCACCTGCTGCGGGGCAGGCCCAGCCGGTCAATTGCTGATAACGCGACTGTGCATAGGCATGACGAAGCCCATGCAACTTGGATAAGCCCGCCTGAGTGGTGTGACGCTCGTATGTACGCAGTTGTTGAATGTAATTTTTGTGCGGCGGAATCAGTGAACCAGCGCCTACCAGACGGTGTGCTCGATCTAACACGGCCCGCTGTTCCGGTGTGAGCACGGGCACCACCCGGTCCTTGCCGCCTTTCGTCCAGGACGCCTTCAAACGAACACGATTACCCTGGTCGGCGTAACCGGGCATAAACTTGATTGCTTCTTCGCGTCGCAAACCAAAGGTCCGCTGTAATTCCAGGCTCATGCGAACATGGTCATCTTTAATGTTCTTTAGCGTATCCTCATCTACGAAGACAGCCTTGGAGTCATTACTGACAAACTGCCGGTCGGGGATCCCGTAAAATTCGTTGGATCTTGCCACGACATTGCGTCGATCCACCTTGGCTGCCCACCAGCGCAAGCAGTTCATGCGGTTCTTAACTGTACCTGCTGCCATCCCTTCAGATAGCCAACGTTTGACCAAGGCATCCACATGCTTGGGCTTCAGCGAACGGGTGGTCATTCGCCGATACCCCATCTCATGCAACTGATTGGCGATTTGATTGAGCATACGCGCGCGGTTGGCTTGCGTACTGTAGCTGCCATCGCGATTGCGTTTGCACAATTGTTTTAACTGGTAGTTCAGGTCTTTCATCGTGTACTTTCCTTATCTGGTAAGTGTTTATGACCAACCACAAGCGCGTAGCTTGACTGGGCCCGCCGAGGCGGAAGGGTCAAGGGACACTACTCCCCGTTCGACCTGATAAGCCTGGTCGCAGGCAACCTGGCGGCTCTTCTCTTGAAGATGGAGCCAGGAAAACCAATGGCTCATAGAGCCATCATTGATGGTGAATAAATCACCTCCTTTAAATGTGCGGAACCATCTGTCCGCGAGTTGAAAGAAATCGCCACTAATGTGGCACGTTGAATGTCGACTCGTTGCGAGCCGGAATGGAAGCGGCTGTCGCCGAATTGAAGCTAAGACAAATGCCCTGCTGTTGAAGATCTATTGAAGATGAGCTGCGGTCGAAACCGTACGCCTTTCAAGCCCTGTTGACGCTGCTGTCGTTTTTGCCATTTCCGATGGCGAGGACGACGCCCCCATCCACGTTACCGCCGTGGCCGCGTATGAAGCCGTTTTGTGATGCATGGCCGTCAGTATAGCCAGACCAAATTCGCTGGGAACGCATCAATCCGATCGCTATCCGTTGTCGTTCCGTGCTCCGCCGCCCTCGTCACTACCCCGCTTCGCTCAGCAGTGACGAGGGCTTCGTACGTATCAACACCCACGCCAGGTCTGCCGACCTGTCATGGCAGTTGAATAGACACAATTAATCAACGCGTGGTTACAGTGGAACCATAGAAAAAACGTCAGGGTAGGCGGCGCAAGCATCAGTAGTAGAAAGGAAGTCGAACGATAACGCAGACAGCAAGAAAGGAAGTGCCACTTTATCCCAAGTGGCCAGGGCAAGGAGCCGATAATTGTCGGCGGTATTAATCCTCGTTAGGTAGCAGAATGGTGACAACTGGCTCACCAGAGTCGCCAGGGCCGACGATCAGCTTCAACGTCACTTCCTCTGCCTCCACCGAATGTCCGTCTTTGGGCACCCGATAGAGCGAGAATTGCAGTCGATCGCCGGAGTCCTTGCTCGTGCGTATAGCGTAAAACGCCATGAACAACACATCCCACAAACGACCGGACTCATCCTGCTGCACCTGAAAGCGGCTGTCCCGTTCGGTCCAGGCAACGCAATCACACCAGGCCGCATGGGTAAGTGCCACCGGCCATTTGAAACCGGCTTCTCGCGCCATACTACTGACGTCGACCAAAACACCATCATCAATGGCCTGCGCACGAGTGTAACTTGATACAACAGGTCCAAAGACCGCTTCCAACGATGTATTCTCTGCATTTTTCATAAGGTTTCTCCTTGGGAGTAAAGTAAAAGTCTCGGGGAGCACCTACTTCCCATCGGGAATAAGAGACTCCCCGATGGGTTAAGTAAATTGCTTTAGAGCAATCCGCGTTCGGCAAACGACACGGATTCACCCGCCGTTACGATAAAATGATCCAGTACTCGAATATCGACGAGCGCCAGCGCGTCTTTCAAACGCTTGGTGATCGCCTCATCCGCATGACTGGGCTCGGCGACACCACTGGGATGATTATGAAAAAACATCACAGCGGCAGCGTTCAGTGATAATGCCTGTTGCACCACCACGCGGGGGTACACCGAGGCACCATCAATGGTTCCCTGAAATAACTCGGCCGTATCAATCACCCGGTGCCGGTTGTCCAGAAACAGACAGCCGAAAATTTCCGCTTTCCGTTCCGCCAACAGCAACCGCAAAAAGTCACGGGTCTGATTGGGCGTGGGCAACTCAGTTCCGGGTGCGTGCAATAACTGCAGCACGGTAAAGGCCAGTTCCAACAGGGACTGCTTTTCAATGTCGTTTAGGCTGTCGGGATTAATAGCCGTGAAACGGTTTTGCTTTTTAGTTTTCGCCGTTGCTGGCGAGTTTTTTGAATCCATGACAGGTCTCCTTGAATAGATCGAAGAGACCTATCCCGCGAGGATTAGATCTCCTCGCGGAATTGAAAGATTGGCAGCATCGGTGGATGCTGCCAGGGGTTGTGGTTAGGCGACGGCGTTACTGGTTTCCGCCGATGGAGCCGGATAGGGCTGCCCTTCGACTTTAATCCAGTGGAACCGCAACAGTCGGGACTTCAGGCTAATGCCTGTCGTTCCCGCCCGATCACCGTTCTTGAAGGTGAAGGTTTCCGCCTGCAAGTCACTGAGATGAAATCCCACCAACACTTTCATGTCGGCTGCAACGGCAGGCATCAACTGGCGAACCAGATCCTTGGCTTCTTCGCCCGACACCACACAATCAAAATGGGTATGCTGGACGTTGTCGGCAGGTCCTCGAAGCGCGGCGATGGTGACAGAGAGAAAGGGAATGCCGTTCTCTGGTGTCACTTCCCGGGCTCGATTGAGGTAACCAATGCCGTTGATATCAAGATCGAAATACTTCGGTTTTTCAGGGTTAGTTTGTCTATTAGTCATCACACATTCTCCTTGAACATTAGATATAAAAAATGCCGGACAATGTGATTCCCTGACGGGAAGACAATTTCCCGGCAGGGTGAGTAAAATCAGGGAAAGCCCTGACGTTGGATTGACGGTAAAACCGCGATGTCGCTTGCACAATCCGATGACACCTTCTTTGCCACTGAGACCGCAGTGGCCACGTACAAAGCCATTATTACTGTGTCGCTGTGTCATCACAGACGAATTGCAAATACTTGAGCATGCCCCGTGCATTGGCAAAGGCTGCATGATCGGCAATGGTCTGATTCGGAAACCAGTCAGCAATATCGGAAGCCAGTGCCGCACTGCCGCCTCCAACAAATAAAACGCGATCCAGTTCGGCACCCAATCCCAGTTTGCGGCGGGTTTCTGCGTATAGCCGCTCGACCAATTCACGCTTTGCATCCTTAACCATAGCGGAGACATCGTGCGCTTTGCCATGCAGGCGTAGACTGTTCGTTTCAACGGCTTTGGCGATACTCTGCTCACCCAGCTCGTTTATATCGAACTTGGTTTGTATCTGATTAGCGACACGGATCTTCACATTCAGCATGCCGCAATTCAGCGAGCCCGATGAACCGTGCACGATGCCCTGATCCTGAACTACCACATAGTCGGTGGTACGACCGCCGATATCGATTATGGCGATGGGCGCATTCAACCGGTCAGCATCCAGGGTGACGCCGTCGTCCTGTAAGATAATGACATGGTCATACCAAGCCGCCAGTGCTTCGGGTATCACATCATGAAAGGCGATACTGGCCTTGACCGGCCACTGTTGGCTGGCCGAATGCGGCGGAACCGGATCGACGGTCAGCTTCAGATTTTCCCGCTTTCTCTTTATTGCCTTGTCGCGTCTTTTACCATCGTTGCTATAAAACGCCGACACTGGCAAGCCCGTGACCATATGCACAGAGCGTCCCGTCAAACCTGCTTGCTGCAGGGCGTGTTGCACAATAACTCGGTTGAGTCCCGAGCCTGGGTATTCATCGAATTGTGTGGGTTCACCGTCAACAGCACCAACGGAATACACCGTACCGTCAGTTTTATATTCAAATATCCGCTGCTCTTCTTCCCGAATCCAGGTGACGCCCGCCTCACCCATGCGCGCACGAGATGGTACGGCCATCAGTTTCCCATTGGGCAGAGCGACTTTGGTATAGGCGTACCCATCGTCCAGCCCGACTTGTATCACTTGCATGGGATCCCTATTGGTGGGTGGTTCTTCATCCTGCTGTATTTTTTTGTCGATCAGTTCTGTCATGACGCTTTTCCTGAAAAAAGTGTAATCGTTATCCATCACCCATCACGCGTTTGAGATGCGCAAAAGGTTTTGACGTGTTATCTGAAGAATTTTCTGGGGGAGTGAATGAGTGGCTCGATTGAATCTCAGTCTGTGTCTCGGCTGCTTGCACGCTACTAGCGGACGACACAGGCATCGAGTCATCCTTCGATTGGACAGGGTGTGGTATTGAAAACGATTTCATATGACCGTCCACACCCGTGAACGACCCATTTACATGATCTGCTTTCATGGTCTGACACTCATTGCGGAACCCGGCCAACACCAACTGCCTAACCCATTCTTTATGGCGACACACCGGCAATCGTCGTAACCGTTGAAGAATCAATGCCTCCAGCGGCATTCGCAAGTCCAAATCAACAGTGACGCTCTGCAGGGTGCTCATCAGTCACACGACTCGCCAATATGAGGGTAATCCTCGGCATCATTGTCTGTTCCACGAAATGCAACAGGACGAAGGGATGGAAGCATCTCCCCACTGAGGATCTCTTTTGGCAGCTCACCCATTTGCTCGTGTGCTTTTTCGGCGCGCGCGGTGTGTTGGCGTAGGTCATCACGGCAAACACCCAGGCTGTGGTAACCCTGAGGTACAGCGAACACACGACGCACCCATCGCCCACTGGCATTCACTTGCTCATCGAGGGTAGCGGGCAGGTCAACACCCAGGTGACGAAATGTCATAACGGCGCACAGCATCTGATCAAATTCCGCCAGCATTTGCGCGGCACGAAAGGCGTAGGGATTGGCAAACTGCAACGATACGCGCTGCGGTTGACTGGATTTTGCAACGGCAAATTCGAGACCGCTATGTAGAGTCGGCAATGCTTCCAGCTGTTCCTGGACTTGTTGCAACTGTGATCGACTGGCAGTGATAGCCTCTTCGACTTTGATCAACCACCAATCCGCGTAAGGGTCATCGAAACGCACTGCCTGCCATAAGCTCTTTAATCGATCAGCGAAACCGATCAATCCAACTATGGCCGGTTTACCCTCCGAGCTCCTGCGACCTCGAATCAGGCCTTGTGCCTGATAGGTCTGAACCGTCAACCAGACCTCGCCTTGCAAGGCACCAATGGTGGATTCACGTTGTGGAGCGACTAAATCGTCCGGGACCGGATGTTTTTCTGAGTTCATGTGCAGGATTTCCATAGTGGTTTTCTGTACCTGCTATGAACCCATGAATCACCTTACGACACCACGAGATATCCGGCCGTTGATTGCGTTGCTTTTTGGATGGTGGGTATCAACTGGTTCCAGTGGAACCACCGAGAAACGGGGTTAGTCGGTCTGGCTTTTGTCTTCGAGGTCAAGCGACGCGCGAAGCTTGGCTAATTGTTCTAGGCCGTAGGCCTTCGAGCGTTCTTGCTCCTCGGCTGATTTTGCTTTTTGCGCATCGTCTTCAACCGGTTCTGCCGCCTGCCTTCTCGACTGACGTGCTTCAACCACTTTGATACCCAGGTTCGGCACGAACTCTCCCTGTTGCGCTGCTTTGCACAGTGAATGCAGGAACCGAAGTTCATCGTAAACGGGTTTCATGCCCTTTTGCTCCGACTCCAGTCGTCCCTGAAGCTCATCGAGCAACAGCTGACGATCCTCAGGTGCCACCAGGGCAAGGTAGTGATCTGCGAGAATTTGTTGGTTATCCGACAGGCGTGGCGGATAAATGAGCGTTTGATCGGACGGTAATTTCGACGATTTATCCGATTCAGATAATTCTTTCTTATCTGTGTTGGTATTTTGTGTAGTGGTTGTTGTAGTTGTTTTTTTATAATGACTACTACAACCACTACTGTAGTGTTCTTCTTCCGCCTTTGAATTTTGGTGTTGGTCGATCTTATCTTCACCACGTATTTCTGGTGCGTTCTTTAACCCACGGATGACTGACGCGTTGAAGGTGAAATACCGTCCCTCTCTGTCGCGATTCTTACTGGTATTTCCTAAAACATTTGCCGCTTTCAGTCGCCGCTCAATGGCTGTTCCCGAGTTGGATAAATCTTTACCCTGTTGCACATCCTGATCGAGCGTGTCCATGACAGCCTGAGCAATACGACGAACACGGGCATGATGGTGCTCCTGTGATTCCTGTACATAGGTCATGTAGGACTGATCGAGATACAGGGCATCAACCAGAGGCAAAGGTTCATCGTGCAGCACATAGACGTTTCCGGTAAAGCGCCCACTCTTCTGTCGAACCTTGGCACACAGAGTCAACCAGCGCGTCAAACGCAGGATGGCAATAGCGCGGGAAATGGTTGAAGTAGAGGAAACATTGGACTTGCAGGCGATGGTTTCATAACTGGGAAAGGCAGTTCGACCTCCCGTTTCCCTGGCATGCACCATGATGACCATCCATACCAGTTTGTCGACCGGCTCTAATACCGGATCCTGAATCACCAGGGCAGGAATCGCCTGGTGCCAGTTACCCACAAACAACATCGCATCTGGCGATGCGGCATCAGGTTGGTCTTTTACGCGTTGGACAGTTGCCTTGATTAAGGCATCCAGGGCAACCGTTTCAGGGCGCAGGTCATCATCCTGGGGCATTCTCGCCAACCCGCTCGAACTGATTGCTGCCCAAACCTTCTCCGTAATCTTCCCAACGTTGCACCAGTAGCCAGATGGCCCGCAATCCTATATCGGTCTTCTGCTGAAGCGCCAGGTAGTCAGATGCAATCAACGGGTTATCGCCTCGGACTTGTTTTCTATCCTCCCAGGCATACCAGAGCTTATGCGTATCTTCTTCACTGGGCTCTGAAGGACGCCCCACCGAAGGCGCTAACGTCAGTAAACGTCGCCATCGGGTGTATTCGCGTGAGCTTAGCCCAAACAATTGCTGCATCATCTCCAATGGTGCATCAGCGACGATCATCGTACGCTGTAGATCTTCAGTCTCTCGCTGACGCTGCAGATGTTCGAGCATGGGCCAAAATACCGCCCGGTCGAGGCCTATTTTCAGGCAATGCACGCGCAAAGCATCGGCGCGGTACAAATCGGACAGGTTCATATCCTTCAGCGCTTCCAGCTCCTTAGGCCCAAAGTTCATCGCTCGAAGAGCCTGCTGATCGCCCTCGGCCAAGCACCGCATTGCATACAGCAATACTGCTGTTGTGAGATCGGCCTCTTTACTCGAAGACATCTGCTGCCTCGCCTTGAGAGGGCCATAACTCTACCCCCGTATCGTGGGCATACCGTTTGATTGTTCGGTAGGTCTCAATCATGTGCAGCAACAACTGCCAATCAGGCGGATTCAGCTGTTGCCACAGTTGACTGCCCAAGTGTCCAGGGTCCAGGGTCCAAACGCTGTCAAACAGCAGTCCGGCATCTTGCGAAGCAAGTGCCCGATGAAGAATGGATGTTTCATCGAGGTAAGGCAGGAGGCGATCGACTGGGGCCACAGTGATTTCAGAACAGGCGGCCAGTTGCCACCAAAGTGTGGACACCAGGCCCAGCATCTCGGGGTCCAGGGTGTCGTTCAGATCCTGGGGAGGAACGTCGCACAACAGAAAACCCAACCCTAGCTCTGGCACGCCGATGACGCGATCACCCAGGCCGTGATGCTCCGCTAGTTTGCTAGCGGACTCCCAAAGTTGGTTTCGCAAAGACTGTAATTCAGATACATCATCTGAAGCCTCAGCTTTGGAAGCTATAACCGCCGTTTCGCTGTCCACAACATTGCTATAAACGGAGTCTTTCCCGCTCGCATCAACAGGTGTTTTTTCTGATTCCACACTCTCTAGTGGGTACTCTTCAGTGGCATTTTGGCCCCCTGCATCGAATGAGTCCGCCGCAGCGGATGCCCTTCCATTCTCTTGCGGTTCTGTCGTCTCCCGGTCGAACAGGTGATCGAAGGGCTTGCCCACCATTTGGACTTCCAATGCCAGGTGAATAACCTGTTGATTGTGTTCTGACTCAACAGCCAGTTCATTTTCCAGTGCAGTTCGCAGTAGTTGGATGTCCCATTCAGCACAATCGTGACGGCGGCATAGCTCTCCAAAGGTTTCATCGAACAGGTGCTCATCGCCAAGGTCAAGATGGCACCAAAGCTCACGAGCGACCCGCGCCAGTGCCCGAATCTTTTCAATCTGAGGGCGACCCAGGCCTGCGCTCAAAGCCTTGGGCATAACAGGCCAAAGGACATCGACCGCATACCCCATCTTGGAAATCATGCTGTGACTTAAACTGAAACCTCGATCCCGAAACAACTCCTCCAGCTGTCGCTGTGAGAGACTTTCAACCGCCAACTCTTGTTCAAGGATGGATTTTGCTTCAAACACAGCCAATGCTTTGTCGATAAAAGGCAGGCCACCACGCAATTCATTTTCACGGAGGTGCGCGAACAAGACGGTGGATTCCTGGGACCAGGGCCTGATAACACAATCCACCTGGCGGTAACGTTCCTCCGCCGTTTCTTCATAGAGTTCCTTCAAGATCCGAAGGCGGGTATTACCTCCGGCATGGAGTACATAGTCGTCAGCACCCGGCTCCTGGGTGATAACTAATGGCTGATCGAGACCTTCAGCCCTGATGGAAGCCTTAATACGGTGATATTCAGGATTGGTTTGGCGACGGGGGTTGCGTGCATAATGACGAATGCAGGTAATGTCCACCTGCTTGTTGGTCCGAAAAGAACAATCGCCCTCGATGGGTTTCTGGGCATTGTGGTCTGCTGTCGCCTCAGTCTGCGCTGCTGTCTTCATGCTCCCCACCCATGCTTTGTTTGTCAGGTTTTTCCTCCACCCCATAAAAAATCTCTGGATGACGAACCATGGTCGCTCTAGGCACGGGCTCCAATCGACCATCCGACACGCCTGCAACAACACGGGTATACCGCTCGATCTGCGTCGCCAACAGGGGGCTTGCGTAGCGGTGATGTCCGGCAATCTGATACAAGTAGGAAACGGAATCGTTACAAGCAACGGCAACTTCTGCGCGTTCCCTCTTGGTTGCCTCTTTGAGAAAGTCCTTTAGCTCCATGCGCAGAAACATTAGCACCATGCGAATTACTCAACAATGGTACAGCGCCCACTTTTTGTTTATCACTCTGCTAAATTTTCTGATAAAGTGTTTCGCATGATGCGAAAAGTTAACCAGATTCGGCTCCACAATCTCGAAATTTTGATTGCCGAGGCGGGGTCTGCCGCGAAGTTGGCGCGGGCAGCAAATACCAATAGTTCTTACCTGAGCCAGGTTCGTAATCAGCTACCCACCAAGAAAGGGACTCCCCGCGCGATCGGGGACGACTTGGCAGTAAAACTAGAAAAAGCCACTAAAAAACCCCAAGGATGGATGGATATGCCACACACAGACAGGGCAAGCCCTGACGACGAAAACAATGCTCACGACGGCCCAGATCTGCATAGCCTGCTCCCGTTAATTTCCTGGGTTCAAGCTGGAAACTGGTACGAAATATCTGAAAGCTTTGCACCGGCCTACGGTGCGGAATTGCTGCCCTGCCCGGTAAAGTGCAGCCAAGACTCCTTTGTTCTGCGGGTGCGTGGAGCCAGCATGGAACCCAAATTCCATGAAGGTGATTTGATTTTCGTGGACCCTAACGTCACGCCAGATCACGGAAAATACGTGGTGGTAAGGCTTGATGAGACTAACGAGGCCACATTCAAGCAGTTGATGATCGAAGAAGGAAAACAGTACCTGAAGGCCCTTAATCCAGATTGGCCCAATCGAATTATCGAAGTGAATGAAGAAGCCACTATCTGTGGGGTCATTGTTTTCAAGGGAGAAGTTGTCTAAACACTGATCGTAAGATAAATCGCCGCCCCCAAAAGAGAACAAGCGAATGATTGGTACAGACAGCACTCTCAAGATAACAACCTTGATTAACCGAAAAACATTGCTGGCAATGATCCCGCTTTCCGACCGTGCCATTTACAACATGGAAAAGCGTGGGGACTTTCCACACCGTATCGTTTTAAAACAAGCCGCAAGGTAGCCTGGGATTTAGCTGAGGTAGAGCAGTGGATCGCGGAGCGAAAACAGTCCAGCGAAAAAGCCATCAGTCCAGTCTCTACTACCAATTCAGAGGCTGCATCCTTAGCGAAGCAACTGAGTCCATAACGCTCCTGTTTAGCTCGTTGATAAAAAGATAGCCAGGATTCTCCCTTGCAGATATAATTAGCTCAATGCTAATGTTTCGTCCGTCGAATTCAAGGTGGCCGACATTTCTACATTAGCGCGAAGGGAAGTTGGCCCCAGGTGATTAATAACCACAGGGAGCCGGAATCATGAAATGGGTAAAGCTTCCCAAATATTGTGAGTTGAGCGGTGATACGGCCAATGCCGTTCACGCCCGTCGAAAGAAGGGTCTGTGGCTGGATGGCGTCCATTGCCAGGTAAGAAACAACAATCTTTGGATCAATATCGAGGCAGTTGAAAAATGGGTAGAGAACGGTCTGTTAAGCTCGCGCAAGGCGTAAGAATCCGTACGTACGCCAGCGGCAACCAGGCCATTGAAATTCAGTTTCAATACCGGGGCGTGCAATGTAAGGAAACCCTGTCTTCACTGGATCCCTCCAAAAAAGGAGACCAGCGCTACGCCATCAATCTGAAAGCCGAAGTCGAAGGCGCTATTGAAAGACAAACCTTTCAATATGAAGCCTTTTTCCCGGAATCCAAACGAGCACACCTATTTGGTCATGCCAATTCTCAAATCACTATCCGAGAGCTGATCGAAGAGTGGCTAAAGGACATCGAGCGCACTCACCCTCATAGCACCTTTCGGTGCTACCGGAAAAGTTGTAACGCACATCTGTTTCCGCAGTTCGGCGATATCCGAGCGCGCGATCTAACTCCCCAACACATTCGCACCTGGATCCGGGAGCGCACCGGAACATTAAAAAGCATCCGTAATGATCTGACACCATTGCGCGCTGTGCTGGACAGGGCGCTGAATGATGACATCATCGATCGCAATCCTCTGGACAAGATCAAAGTCAGCAAGCTGGTAGATCGCAACCAAGCCAAAACCGATTATGAAGTCGACCCATTTACGGCCAGGGAAATCGAAAAGGTTCTTCAGGGCGCCCTAACCTACGATCCGCGTATTCGGAATCTCCTGAAATTTGCCTTCTTCTCAGGATTGAGAACCTCGGAATTGTTCGGCCTGCAGTGGGGCGATGTTGATTGGGAACAACGTGAAGTGCATATCCAGCGGGCCGTTGTTGAGCGTAAGTTAAAGGAAACCAAGACTCGATCCAGTAACCGGCGGATAGTGCTGCTACCAGCCGCCTACGAGGCACTCAAACATCAAAAGCAATTTAGCTTTGTCGGAAGTGACTACATCTTCGTCCGGCCAAACGACAAGGGGCCATTCTTCGACTATGAGCATTTAGAGCGGCCCTGGAAGCATATTCTGAAAACAGCCAAAGTCCGCTATCGCAACCCATATCAGAGCCGCCATACCTACGCCAGCCAACTACTTTCCGGTGGAGAAAATCCGTTGTTCGTGGCGCAACAAATGGGGCACAAGACCACGGAGATGATCATGCGGCACTATGGCCGTTGGGTTGAGCAAGGAGACCAGCGTCAGCGCCACGTATTCGTCTCCGATTTCGGCCAGGGTGTTAAAGAGCCGCCGCTTTCCTACCCACAGGACGGGAATTACGCCTCTGCGGCCTAATTCAACGCAGGGTTACCCGGAGCCAGATCTGATCAACCTCGTCAAAGAGTCTCCCTCTCAGCTCTCGCGACGACCAACACCCAAAGTGACACCTATACTTGCCATTATTCTAACTTTTGGTAACCACAGTGACCAAAAGAGTTGAAATAATCAAAATGCACACTATAATTACCATTTTTAACCAATTTGGTAACTGTTGTGATCAGCAAAAAACTGGAAAAGAGTCGGTCAGCTGTTGTATTTCCCAAGAACCGACGTCTATTGGAACAGCTTGGCGAGAACATCAAACTGGCCTGTAAGCGCAGAGGCTATACCCAAGTTTTGATATCAGAGCGCACCGGACTCAGCCGCCTGACCATTCGCAAAATTGAAAAGGGGGACCCCAGCGTTTCTATCGGCCACTACCTGGCCGTACTCAGCGTTCTCGGCTTGGCTGGTGACTTTGCCAAGGTCGCACTGGACGATGAACTGGGTCATAAGCTGCAAGACATCAAACTGATAGGCAAAAAATCAGGAACACAACCTTGAGCGAGGGAAAATAGCCATGAGCACAGAAGTCTTTGTCTTTGCGAACTGGGAGGAGTTCGAAGAGCCAACGCTTGTTGGAACACTCCGCTCGTCCACCGCTCGCCAAAAAGAGCATTTTAGCTTCAGTTATGACACTGACTGGCTACAGTCCGCCTATGCTCAACAAATCGACCCTGAACTCAATCTGTATTCCGGCGAACAGCATGGTGAAGACGACAAAAATTTTCGCGTGTTTTTAGATTCATGCCCTGATCGCTGGGGGCGTTTGTTAATGAAACGGCGTGAGGCAATTCATGCCCGCCAGGAAGAACGTCGTCCGCTAGTCCTGAACGAAATCGATTACTTGCTGGGCGTACACGATCTTCACCGGGCTGGCGCACTGAGATTCAAGCGTGAGCTGAACGGGCCTTTTCTGGACGACGATGAACGCCTGGCCGCCCCACCTCTCTCATCCTTGAGAGAACTTGAGCACGCGGCCAGGCAAGTGGAAGAAAATGCCGATAGCGATGACCCCGAATACGTGAAATGGTTATACATGCTCATGTCACCGGGCTCCTCCTTAGGTGGCGCCCGCCCCAAAGCCAGTGTGACCGATGAGGATGAGCACCTATGGATCGCCAAGTTCCCCAGCCAGCATGATGATTACGATATCGCCGCATGGGAGTATGTCGCTTATATGCTCGCTCTGGACGCCGGTGTAACCATGCCGGAGAGCCGGATAGAAAAATTCGGCAGTCACCACCATACATTCCTGACCAAACGCTTCGATCGTACCGTGGGAAGTCGCTTTCACTTTAACTCGGCGATGACCCAACTCGGCTATTACGATGGCGACTATGAGGCCAGCTATCTGGAGCTCGCGCAATTCCTGACAGAGCACGGTGCGAATACAAAAGAGGACCTAGCGCAATTATGGCGCCGCATTGTGTTTTACATCGCCATTTCAAACACAGATGATCATCTCCGTAACCACGGATTCATTTACAATCATGGAGGCTGGCTGCTATCTCCAGCGTATGACATTAATCCAGTCACACCTGCCCATGGATTGCACCTCAATATCACCGACAGCGATAATCGGCTGGATTACGAGCTAGCCTTGGAAGTCATCGAATTTTTTCAGCTTGACCGCGGGCAAGCGCTGAAAATTAAAGATGAAGTGCTCGCCAGCGTTGGCAACTGGAAGGCTAAAGCAAACACGATCGGGCTCAGCAGAAGTGAGCAAAAATTGATGGAACCGGCATTTAATCTCTAACCTAGCTCTCAAGTTTGTTCACTATAGATCGTGAGTACATAGCAGATCGGCCATTAACTAACAGTTTATCAGCACCGACAATGTCTACACTATTTATCACCTTCTGGATTCTATCAAGCTCGAAGCAACTGCGGCGTAAAATTCCAGTGAACCGAAGGATTCAATACAGGCCAAGAACTGTTGGCAAACATTAAGGACAACTGACATGAACCACGCGGAAACGAAAGGATTAAACATTAGTAAACTTGCAAATGCTGCAAACATTAATGTAGAAACCGTTCGTTACTACGAGCGCAGAAAGCTTATTGAACAGCCGACTAAGCCAGAACATGGGTACCGGAAATATTCACAGGCGACACTGGAGCGCATACTCTTTTTCGAGACTGTAGCTAAAACTGTGTAACTGCTTATCATCACTGCCAGCAGTGGCTAAGGATAAGTAGTATGGATAAAGAACAACTGGAAGCCTTCGCTCGCGAAGCTGCTAAAAGTATCAAGACCGAAAGCGACCTCAACGACTTTCGGCAAATGCTCGCCAAAGTCACTATTGAGACTGCTCTCAATACCGAGCTGGATGACCATCTTGGTTATGACAAGCACCAGCCATCTTCATCGACTAACAGTCGCAACGGAAGCAGCCGTAAGACGTTACGCACCGAGGATGGCCAGTTTGACCTGGATACACCGCGAGACCGTGATGGTAGTTTCGAACCTAAACTGGTGAAGAAACATCAGACGCGTTTCGCCTCCATGGACGATAAAATACTCAGTCTGTATGCCAAAGGTATGACCACCCGTGAGTCATTGGGGGTCATTGATTGGCGCAGAATAAAGCTGTCGTGAATCTACTGTGCCAGCACCGCTACTTTCGCATCATCACCGGCCACCATGGCTGATAGAATTTGTTGGCGGGCATCGTTGATAAAGATCATTTCCCTGCGCAAGAGATCACGAATTTTCGGCGTTAACTTTGACAAGATCGACTCCGGTTCCTGCACCTGCGCAAATCCACCAAACGCAAGGCTAACCGCAAGTGCGAGTCCTGGCAGAATAAGCCGGTGCTTTGATTGCCTTCCAAACATGACCGTTCCTTTCGTTGAGTCAGCCGCTTTCCACTTCCAGCCGTCCGTCTCTTAGGTGGAAAATGTGATCGAAGCGATTAAAGATTTTCTCATCGTGAGTGACCGCAAGCACAGCCGCCTCCTGCTCCTCCGCGACTTTGCGCAACAAATCCATGACGATCCCCGCCCGCTGTGAATCCAGCGCTGCCGTGGGCTCATCGGCCAGGATAATCCGGGGTCTATTGGCCAATGCGCGTGCTATCGCCACGCGCTGGGCTTCACCGCCGGATAATTTCGCCGGCATGGCGTGCTTGCGGTGACCGACTTCCAAATAGTCCAGCAGCTCCACCGCGCGTCGTTGGGATTCTGCCGCATCAAACCCGGCCAGGCTCAACACCACGGCCACGTTATCCGTACTGTTGAGGAAGGGAAGCAGGTTATGAAACTGAAAAATAAATCCAATTTTCTCCAGCCGCAGTTTGCGCAGATCGTCCCGCAGCCACCGCCCGTCATAAACCACCTCGCCGTCCAGGTTCACCCAGCCGCTGCTGGGCTCGGTGATACAGCCGATGACATTCAACAGCGTGGTTTTGCCCGACCCACTGGGTCCCAGGAGCGCGATAACCTGACCCGGATAGACTTCCAGACTGACATCGCGCAATGCGTCAACGCGGGTGTCCCCTTCGCCAAAGTGCTTAGAGACATCACGCACATGAACAAGCGGTGTATCCTGACCTGGGTTGTTCATTTTCAGCCCCCCAGCGCCGTTGCCGGATCGATTTTGAGCGCCAGACGCACCCCGAGGCCGCTTGAGATCACACAGACCACAATCACCGCCGCCGCCAGGGCAAGGCCATCTTCCGGCTGAAGCACCACCCGGCGCGGGAAATAGTCCTTGAACGTGGTGATGAGCAAAGCGCCAAATCCGAACCCGATCACGCCCATGCCAAGCGCCTGTTGCAGGATCAGTCCGATGATCGTGCGATCCGGTGCGCCAATCAGTTTGAGGGTGGCGATTTCTCGGATTTTATCCATTGTCATGGTGTAGAGAATCAAGGCGATGATGACGGCGGACACCACCAGAAGGATCGAGGTGAACAGCCCGATTTGTTTGCGCGCCCGCTCAACCACGGAGCGGGTCAGGATGATTTCCTGGCCCTCCTGCGTCATTGCCGCCAGGTGTTTCCATCGCTGCACGGCATTCACCACATTCTCAGGATTAGCGTCCGGCTGTACTCGGGCGACTATGGCGTTAACGGTATCCGTATTGCCGGGACCATTGCCTCGGGCGATTTCTCGCCGTGCGGCGGGCGGAGCCAGCTCGAATTGAAGCTGCTGGGAATCCTTGAGAGTAATGTAAATAACCGGATCGCCACCGGATGAGACCTGTCCATCGGTCAGGCCGACCACGGTGAATGTATCTCGTCCCAAGGCCACCCGATCCCCAGGTTGCAAGCCGGTGCGCTTATCAGCCAGCATTTCATAATGGCTTCGGGCAATGGTCCGCCCCGCCACGATCCGATCCGGCCCGCCCGGTCGGCCCGGTTCAAAACCAACCACATAGAGCCTGAGTTTCATGCCCTCATGGCGCGTCTCAATGGACTGATAGGTGATGCTGCCCGCTTCGCTCACGCCTTGCAGACGTGCAATGGCTTCTCGCGTGTCGCCGGGAATGCGCGAGGACTCCGCAAATGGTCCGCGCGTTCCGGATTCCACCACCCAGACATCGACCGCCGGGGTGCGAACCAGTGTCAGTGCGTCCTCGACCAAGCCACGGTAAATACCGATCATAGAAAGAACCACGCCGAGGAGTAGGCTGAGGCCAAAGCAGGTCAGCAGAAATCGCCCGAGATTGTGACGGATATCCCGATAGGCCAGGTTCATGGCGCGACACCCTCTGCGACTTTCGCCTTGCGACCTTCGCGCATCCCCGAGGGCAATGTACTGACTACCCGAGCGCCTTCCGGCAGACCGCCGACAATCTCCAGGCGGGAATCCAGTGTTCTCTGGCCGAAGGTGACCTCACGTTGGCGCAATCGGCCGTCCTCGACCACCCAGACCGTCCCGTGGATTTCATCGAATCCCGCTACCGCCATTTCCGGCACCAGCAGCGCGTTGTCCAGAACGGCAGTTGTGATAAAGACTTCGGCCTGTTCGCCCAGGTGGAAGCTCTCCGGACACCCGTCACAAGCGATATAAACCTTTCGTTCTTCGCTCACCCGGTCGCTTTCTATGCCGATCCGGGTCACATGCCCCCGCAATAACTGCCGGGGCTGGGAGCGCAGGCGCACTTCGGCGGCCTGTCCGACCCGAATACCGCCAGCACGCGCCTCATCGACATAGGCCAGCGCCCAGACAGTCTCCGGAGCAACCAGCGTAAACAGGGGCTCGCCAGGGGTCAGAACGGAACCCAGCTCTTTGTGGCGCGCCACGACAATCGCGTCGTAGGGTGCTTTCAACGCATGATGATCAAGCAGTACCCGCTCGTAGTCATATTGTGACCTTGCATCTTCGAGCGCGGCCTCTGCAACTTCTTTATCGCTGATCGCGACAGCCAGTTCAGCAGCGGCCACATCCGCTTCCATTTGCGCTTCCTCAGCGACTTCAATTGAGACGGTCTTCTTGGATAACAGCGCTTGTTTGCGATCGTTTCTCTGTTTTCTTTGAGCCAGTACCGCACGTGCTTTGTCTAGCGCCGCCACAGCGCGCTTCACAGCGGCTTCGGCATTGATGATCCCGGCCTGGCTCTTTGCAACAAGGGCCTCTTGCTCGGTGCTGTGAAGACGCGCAATGACCTCACCTTGCCTTACTCTGTCACCGTGATCGGCTTTCAGCTCTACGAGCGCTGCACCAACCTCGAAACCAATGCTGGATGTAATCCGAGCCTCCACCGTCCCCAATCCAAAAACCTGGATGGACACATTTTCGGCGGGCTGCGCTACGTTAACGGTTAGCGGGCGCACAAACGTATACAGGACTATTACCATCCCGACGGCTCCGACCCCCAGCAGCCCCAGTAATATTCGCTTAATACGCTTGCTCATAATTGACCTCAAAATGCGCCTGAAAAGGCTGGCGAAAGGTTTGGTGGCAGCCCAGGCAGTTGTTTTGTACTTCGGCAAACGCCTTTATGGCGGCGCCACCCTCTTCACGCCGTGCCGCTTCAGCAAGCTTCATTGCTGCCGTGTGAACCCGCTGATCGTAGCCTTTAAAGATAGCCGCATCTGTGCCTAGAAAGGCCATGATACGCAGCCTTTCAGACATCGTTGGCTGGGGGTGATCTGCTACTCTTGTCGCTGCCTGTGCCACCTGCTGCCAGTCTTCCATGGCCATAGCGCCGGTGATCTGCTGCATATCGGTGCTTAAATTCTGCATGATACCGCGCAACATTAGCGGCTCGTTGCTATTGCGCTGTGCATCGTCGGTCGGTGCCGAGTAGGCATCAGCCGCTGCGACCAGTGCCGCGCTGCCCATAACAATAACCGTCATCATTCCTTTAACAATGCGTGTTATTAATGCCTTCATAAAAAATTCCTTTAATTTGTAGTGTCCAACAACGCCGCAAGTTGCGACGCGATTTGGCGTTTGCAAGTCCGCATTTGTGCGCGGTGTTTTTTGCATGCGTTACAAGTCGTGCTGATTACTGTTCTGTTTCTGTACCATTCACTCGAGTCCAGCCCCAATCGTCAAACAGCACGTAAATCGCCGGTATAACCAACAAAACCAGCACGGTAGTGGTGAGCAGTCCAAATACCACGGATATCACCAGCGGCTTGATGGATGCTGACTGCACACTGGTTTCGGCCAGTAACGGCAATAATCCGGCGATAGTTGTGGTAGAGGTAATCAAAATAGCGCGCAGCCGATCTCGACTGGACTGGCCAGCCGCAACTATTGCCGTCAGCCCCTTGCTGCGGTTTTCCTTGATGAACTGAACCAGCAAAATGGCATCATTAACCACAATGCCCGCTAACGACGCCGCACCAATCATCGACGGCATGGAAATGTACCAACCCATCAGCACATGTCCCCACAGTGCGCCAACAAAGGCCAGTGGTATCGCCAACATCACGATAAAAGGTTCGGCATAGCTGCGAAACTGGAAAGACAAAATTACAAAGATACCCAGCAGGCCAATCATCAACCCGCGGGCAATCGAGCCTCCGGTTTCGGCCGAACTGGCCACCTGCCCTTCAAAGCTGACCTTAACCGCCGGATGGCGCGTTTGAAAATCGTCCAGCCAGTTTTCGCGTATCGCATTGACAATCGTCTGGGCGCTGGCCAGACGCGCATCCACATTGGCCTGCACGGTGACTGTCCGCAGGCCGTTAATGCGGGTAATCATTGCCCAGTCACGTTGCTTTTTCATTTGCACCACAACTTCCAGTGACACCTGTCGCCCGTCCGGTAGCAGAATACTTTGGTCGGCAAGGTCCTCAAGGCTGCTGCGATCGCCCTCGCCCTGGCGCACTAAAATTTCCACATCCTGCTGACCAATACGTTGCGTGTCGGCAATTTCGCCAAGAAAAGCGCCGCGCAACTGTGTCGCCACCATATCAGCCGTCAAGCCCAGCGCCAGCGCGCCATCGGTAAGCTGAAAGGTACGTTGCGGTTTACCGGGGCGCAGATCGTCAATGATGTTATAAACAGCCTCATAACCCGCCAGATGATCCGCCAGCTCCAGTGCCGCCACCTTGAGATCGTCCAGTGACTCGGCCTGCAGGCGCACTTCGATAGGCACACCCGCCGGGCCAAAACCCGGTTCCTGGATGATCAGGCTCGCCAGCCCCGTAATGTCACCAATTTCATCGCGCCAGGCGGTGGTCAACCCATCAAGCGTAATATTACGCCGCTCGGCACTCAGCAAATCAACCATCACCGTGGCGACATGCGCACCGGCCTCGCGCGCACTGGGATTATAGTTAAAGCGCACCTGAGTGGCCTGCACCAGTGGCGCTGCATCGGGCTGCGCCGGCAGTGATTCGCCCAGCTGCCGGACAGCTGCTTCAACCTTTGCTGCGGCCGCTTCAGTACGTGCCAACGGCGTACCCTGCGGCATTAACAGGCGCGCCTCCAGCGTATCGCCATCCATATCCGGCATCGCTTCGGTGCCGATATGGCCACCCGCCATAAACCCCACCGTGCCCAGCAGCACCAGCAGCACCATGCCTAATACGGCATGACGCCATTGCACGAACAAATCTGCCAACTTCCCAACCCGCTCCTGAAACAGTTCAAAACGATCGTCAAAAGCACGTCGAAAGCGTGATTTTTTATCCTGTCTAAGTATCGCAATACTACCCTTGAGGTGATGCGGCAATATCCAGAAAGCCTCGATCAGACTAGCCGCGAGCGCAGCAATCAATACCACTGGCAACACCTCAAGCACCGCGCCCAGCTCACCCGCCAGAAACGCCAGCGGTGCAAACACCCAGACCGTGGTAAGAAAGGAGGACATGACCCCGGGCAGCACCTGCCGGGTGCCCTCCACCACCGCGGTCAGCGGCGAGACATTTTTTTTGGCCTGCACCACTATGTTATCGGCAATCACAACCGCGTCGTCCATGACAATACCAATCGCCATCAACAGCGCCACCAAGGTAATCATGTTCAGCGACAGCCCGCTCAGGCTCATGACAAAAAAGGCACCCATAAAGGCGACCGGTAGCCCCAATACGGCCCACAATGCCAGTCGCGGACGGAAAAACAGCCCCATCACCAGTACCAGCAAGACCAGGCCCATAATGCCGTTACTCACCAACATCTCCAGTCGCTCACGCACGATGCTGGTCATGTTCTGTGTCAGCTTCAATTGTATAGTGTCTTGCAGACGTAGCCGTTCACTTTCGACCAGCGTGGTCAGCTCATCCATAACGCTCAATGCGTCATCACGCAGGCTTTTACTAACCTCCAGCACTACCGCCCGCTTACCGTTGAAATACACTTGCGCTTCGGGCTGTTCGCCGACTTCCTTGAGCGTGGCAATGTCGGCCAGTGTTAGCTCGCCACCGGCGGCACCGGAGACTACCACCAGCGCCGCCAGCTCTTGCAGGGAACGACGCTGATCAGTGAAGCGCAGCAGCACATCGCGATCGCGGGTTTCCAGTGTACCTAACGGCACGTCGATACTCTGTTGCCGGACTCGCGCTGCCAGGTCACTGGCCGACAACCCATACTGCGCCAGCACCGCACGCGGTACTTCAACCTGCCACTGGCGTTGCGATAGCCCTTGCAGGGTAACCTGCGCGACACCGCGCAGCGTCATGATGCGTTCTTCCAGCCGCAGCGCGTAGTCTTCCAACTGGCTGCTTGACATGTCGCCACTGACCGCCACCGCGGCCACCAGGTCACTGCGATGCAGTTCGCGTACAATCGGCCGCTCTGCCCGCGTCGGCAGGTCGGTAAGGGCGTTGACCTCGGTGTCGATATCGTTCAAAAACCGAATCGCGTCACCCCCGGCCTGCATGGTTACGGTGGCGCTGGCGAGGTTATCCTGGGCGACGCACACCATCTCATCCAAATAATCCACACCTTTGATGGCATCGTGCAAACGCCGACACACGGCATCCTCGACATCGGCAGCACTGGCACCACGGTAGATCACCTGGACACTGACCTCGACCGGGCGGTAGTCGGGAAAGGTTTCACGCTTCAGCGCTGGCGCGGCGAACAGCCCGGCGGCCAGCAACAAAATCAACAGCAGATTCGCTGCCGTGGGGTGACCAGCGAACCAGCGAATCATGGTATCTGCCCCAGCGCCAGCTGTTGCAGCTGCTGTTCAAGCGCGCTATTGCGTTGTGGCAAAATGGCCATGCCGCTCACTGCAGGCACCGGGTCATCGACAATCACCAGATCGCCGGGGGCAAGACCCGCGCTGATCACGGCCAGATCATGCTGTTCGAAAGCCACGGTTACCGCACGCCGCTCTAGCCGATTTTCTTTGTCAACCAGATAAACTTCACCCTGGTGCACCGCCGAGGCAGGCACCACCAACAGGGGGTCAGGACTGGGCGCAGAAAAGCGCACCTGCACATACATGTCACGTTGCAGCGCAGGCCGCTGCGGCACCTTGGCAAGACGGTAAGGCTCTTCGACAGTAACCACCACTCGGGCACTGCGGGTGCCCGGATCCAGACCGCTGGCGACCCGGCTAAGACGTGCCGGCCAGCTGACGTTCGCAAAGCCAACCAGCGCCACCTCACTGTCAATGGCCGAAAAATCCAGTCGCTCGCTAATATCCAGCGGTGCATGATTCGGCTCGACAGGCACTGGCACCGCTGCCATGAGACGGCGCAGCATGGTTAAGGGCACTTGCGCTTCAACCTCGGCCTGCTCGATACTGTCGACCAGAAATAATGACTGCCCCACGCTGACAAACTGATGTGTTTCGATCGGCACTTCCCTGACACGCAGGTCATAGGGTGCAAAAAAGCGGGTATCTTCAAGATCCTGCCGGGCCTGTGCAAGCTGCGCAGTCATGCGCTGCGTCCGTGAAACTAAATGCTGGTGTCGGGAAGGTATCAGCGCAAGCTGATTGTTCAGTGTCTGTACGGCCTGACGTTGCGCCAGGGTAGCGCGGCGTTGCTCATCCAGTCGGGAGTGTGAAATGGCATTACTTGCAGCCAACCGCTCCAGGCGGTCTAACTCGCGCTCCGACAGTGCCAGCCGCTCCCGTTCCAGATTCAGCAATTGCTGAGTATTGCTCTTTTCTACTTCAAGCTGGTTCTGCTCGGCCGCCAGCGATGCCAGTTCGGCTTGGGTCTCGGCAATGGCCAATTGATAACGGCTGGGGTCTAGGGTCAGCAGCAGCGTGCCGGCGGCCAACAAGGTGCCGCTCTGCAGGCCTGGATGACGTTTCACCACGCGCCCGGCGACATTAGCCACCGCCTGCCAGGTCTCGGCGGGACGAGTGATGCCAAAACCGCGTGCTTCAAGCCTGAAATCCAGCAAGGCGACTTCAACAACCGACAAACTTGGCGCTCCGGATGCAAGCTCGCTATGCATGGGTCCTTCACGGTTCATTATAAAAACCATGAGCAGTACAACGCCCATTAATAGCCCGAGCAGCGCCAGGCTTACCCGGCTCAAAGGTCGATTGATTATTCTCACGACTCGTTTTCCGTCTTGCTGATACCGCGGCAGTAGAGTTCAAAAACAGCTGGCGCCTGATCGATAATCACCGGCACATCTCGCTTCAACAACGACTGAATAACCAACCCTTGTACCATGCCAATATACTGCGTGGCTGCGGCCTCGATGTTCAGCTCCGCGCGCAACTGACCCGCCTCGACGCCTTCCATCAGCAACTGTTCAACCCGTTGTCGATAGAGAAATAACAGCGTATTGACCATACGTTGTGCCGGCGTCGGTTTGGCTTTCTGCAATTGACCTAACAGCAACCGCGGCACGCCCGGGTGCTCAACAATAAAGTCCATATGTGCCATAAACATGGCCCCCAATGCAGCCGAGGGGCTACTTGCCTGCGCAACAGCTGCATCAAGACGCTGCATCAGACGTTTGGCCACCCACTTGACCACCGCTTCCCAAATACTGTTTTTGGATGAAAAATGACGGAACAAAGCACCCTGGGTAACGCCCATTTTTTTTGCGATGTCATTGGTTGTAAGCGTTGCGGGCTCTTCCTGACCACACAGCTCGATCACTGCTTGCACGGTCTGCTCTTTGCGTGCTGCAGAGGTTAAATTATGTTTTCTTGTCATGCGCCAACACCAAAAGATAGTAATTAATTACTATCTTGTTTCAAGAAAGCTACTGTGTCAATGTCCTGTTAGGTTGTTCAACAACATTCAAGAGTGAGCCAAATTGAAGTGGTACTTGGCGGCTCACACCTGAAAGCTACTCTGAGACTTCCGTAATGGTGAAACTTTGAAAGCCGCCTCAGCAGAGCTGGAGGGCCTTCCTTTTATACCAGGCGTCACGCCGCGTATCCCTGTCCGATGTCAACGGCGTGGAACATATGTTAAAAATTACAACCTTCATAACGCCCGCGAGGTCTGCTGCTCAAGTTCGGCAACCAGTGAAGTATCCAGCTTCAGTTGACGTGTAAGCTCCTGCAGGTAAGCCCGTTCCATATAATTTTGTTCATCGACAATCAGTACACTGGTGAGGTACACCTCGGCCGCCATCTCTGGTGACAATGCGCAAGATGCGACCTCTGCAGGGTCCAGAGGCTTTCTCAGCTCCTGATCAAACCATTGCTTTAACTGTACGTCGTCACTCAGCCTAGCGACCTCCCCTTCAATCACTTCGTATTCCCGGTCATCAATATGGCCATCGGCCTTCGCCGCTCCGATGAGTGCACGGAGCATCGCTTTGCTGTGCTGCTCCGCCTGCGGCCCGCTTAGACAATCAATCGTTTGAGGCTCATTGGAGGTATCGCCCTGATTCCGCTGCCAGTTGCCATAGGCCTTGTAAGCAATCACTCCCAGCGCGGCCAAGCCGCCATACATAGCGACTTTCCTACCCACTTTGCGCGCCTTTTTATTACCCAGCAAGACCCCTAAAGCACTCCCGGCAAGAGCGCCACCACCTGCACCTGTTAAAAAACGGGATAACGAATCATTTCGATCGCCTGCAGTTTTGGCCGGTTTCCCGGATTGATTACCAAGGAGCTGGCTACCTGAGTTGAGCAAGCTGTCCAGTAATTGGCGAGTGTTCATAGCATATTCCTCTGCGCTTTCAAGTTATAAAATTTCAGAACTGAGTACTTTTTTAAATCGTGAATTTAAAGTGCTTCGAACTGACTCAGCCTGTGCACAAGCTAATAAACATCCTCACGATAGCGCCCCTGGGCCTTGAGCGTTTGCACGTCCATGCCCAGTGGCGCGATGATTTCGTCCAGCGCCGCCATGACGCTGCTTGCCATGTTCCGACCACCACAAACCAGGATCTGCGCGCCCTTCTCGATCAATCGGCGTAGTTCCGCACCATCCACGGCGATCTTGTCCTGCACATAGGAGCGCTCGCTGACGCGGGAGAAGACGGCATTCAGCTCTGTCAGCCGCTTGTCCTTGAGATAGCTGTTTAGTTCTGGCTCATAGAGGAAGTCAGACTGCGGACAACGGCCGCCCCAGTAGAGGTGCATAGAGTGATGCGCTTTGTTGTGGCGGATGAAACCGACCAGCGGTCCGATGCCGGTGCCCGCGCCGATCAGCACTATCGGCGCCTTGCCAGAGGCGGGGCGGAAGTCCGGGTTGGGCTGGATGAAGGCCTTGATGGTGTCGCCCACGGCTAGCCCATGGAGGAAACCCGAGCACAGGCCACCGGGATGCTGGCGCACGCAGATCTCCAACAGGCCATCCTTTGACGCCGAGGCCAGGGAATAGAAGCGCGGCACGCTGCTGCCCGGCGGCAGAATACCAACCAGGTCGCCGGCCTCGAAATGCGGCAGGCCGGTGCGTCCCGGGAAACGGCTCAGCAGGCCTTTGCCGCCACCCTCGGGCACCTTGAAGCGCAGCACGGCGGTCGGGGCCTGTACTTCGGCGCCGTAATCCACCCGCTCGACGAGCTCCAGGGTGCTGCTGCGAGGGTGAGCCGGGGTGTGGACCAGCGTCAACTCGGTATCGAGCACCTTGGCCACTGCGTTGCCCCAGCGGGCGAACTCCTGCGGCGACTGCCGGTTGATGGTATCGAGCGGCAGCAGCTGCGGCCAACCCTTGGCGGCCAGCGCCGCTTCAACATCTTTAGCGAACTGGCAGAACCGGGGGAACTGGCGATCACCGAAACCCAGCACGGCAACGGGGAGCTCGGGTATTTTGGTAATCTTGTCGAGCCGCGTCAGAAATCGGTTGGCTGAGGCCGGTGCATCGCCATCTGCATAGGTTGAGGTCAGGATAAACAGCCGTTGTGCGTGCGAGTAATTACTCGCAACGCTGTTCATAGCGGCTGTGTGGACAAGATATCCGGCCTGGTTAAGTGCATCGTGCAGGGTTTTGGCAAAACCCCAGGTACTGTTGCTCTCGCTGCCGACCAGTATCACAGTGTCTGCAAGTCGGGGGGCGGTATTATTGGTGATCGTCGTGGCCGACTGTTTACGCTGCCACCAAATCTGGATGCCGGTCCATGCCATCAGCGGCACCGTGAGTGCGCCCAGGCCGAGTAGTAACCCGAGCCACCAGAGCCCTTCACCGGTGTGCAGCATGTAAATAAATTCATAGAGTGTCTGCTTGCTGCCGTAAGGTTGGTAGGACAGTAGTTGACCTGTTGACTGATCAACAAACCCGCTCCCCTGATGGGTTGTGATCGAATAAACATCATTGCGATCATTCGGGTACGGATAAACCAGCCCTCTAAGCTCGACCACAGGGATGGCTTTTAATGCCGCAAGCGTGTCAATTGATGCCGGCAGACCGCCATTTACATTTTCTGGAAAAGCAGACTCAGCGGATTGGTACTCGGGTAACAACTCAAAGGTCACAGCTGTCATATACAGGCCGGTGGCGGCTGATAGCAGCAGAGCAAGCACAGCCACCCGGCCCACCTGACAGTGCAAGCGCTGCCTCAAAGTGCCTTGAATCGGTCGAACCATGTGACGCCAGCCGCCAAGCCGGTTGGCCAGCATGAAGGCACCTGAAATCGTTAACAGCAGCATCAGAAAAGCAGCAACGCCTGCTCCGACCCGGCCGGGCGTATCAAGCAGGAATGATCGGTGCAGGTTTTTCACCCAGACCATAAACGATGAGGTTGAATAAGCGCCGATTGTTGCCCCCGTTAGCGGGTTGATCAGATCAGCCCCGGTCCGGTCGCCATCGGTAAAATAGACAATAATACTGCCCGAGGGGCTGCGCTGTATCTGCTCCGCCCCCGGGTAGCGAGACGCTATTTTTCCGGTTAACTCGGCAACGCTGATCGAAGCGGTGCCCGCTACCTTGGCTTGTGTGCGCTCCAGAAACGGATTGACCGATAGCACAGCGCCCGTAATGGCGAGCAGCATAACCAGCAACGCTGCCAGCAATCCAGACCAGGAGTGGAATTTACGTAGCATGGCAGGGCTCCCGGTCAATTATTTAAAACGAGTAAGTGAAGGCCTTGACGTAGCCGCGACCCGCGGCAGGTTTACCGACACCTTCGCTAGTTAATGGCACAACGATATCATTGCGATTGTCGCGCATATCCTCGACCGCTGAATCCACTCTGAGCTGAAAACCTGAATCAATATACGCATCAGCCAGATCAAGGGTTATGGTTAATGTCTTACCACTGGCAACGCTGGCGCCGGTCAGTCCGTCATATTCACTGCTGCGCAGACCACTGCCACGCGCCCAGCCACTCAAATGTTTGTAATATTTTGACTTCTGTCCAGCGACCCACAACGTCTGCTGATACTGTCCTGCTGCATTGGTTAAATAGATCGCCAGATAGGCGCCATCACCGCCATAGTTTTTCAGCTCGGTGGTCATGGCTATTTCGCGCGCAGAGGTCTGTGCGGACAGCACAGATGCCGCGGCCAGACAGATTACCATTGCCAAATGTTTCATCGTCTTATCTCCCTGGCACTCATTCGATAGTGGCCTTAGGTTTATTTTTTGCTGTATGACTTCCTGAATTTATTGGAGCACCTGATTTTTGCGACATACCCTGGCTGCCCAGGTAGTCTGAGGCGTCACCTGAACCATCAAACTTAATTTCAAGTTCTCTAATTTCCAGCGAAGCGGGCGAAAATTTAGCCTCTACTCGATGCCCCTTTCGATCCAACCCCTTAACCTCATAACAGCCGTCGTCCACGTTGATACGCTTAACCTCCCAGCCTCTGTCTACCATCATCTGACGCAGTTGTTCCCGAGGTTGCCACTCTGCTACCGGGTCAGTGCAGTCTTCGTCTGCCAGGGCAGCGCCACTGACCAGGCACGAGGTGATCCAAGCCATAATGAGTGTATATTTCATGATGTCTCTCCCTTATATTTGCTGTTTAGCTCATTGTCGATACTAAACCCTGTTCCTGACATTGAGCTGAACACAAACCGCATCCGGTAAAATAACCGCATGCTGCAAGCTCAACTTGTGTGATGATGATTATTTAGAACCAATGCTTTCAGCTTGTTGTCAGGAATTCAGGGTATGATCGCCGTCGCTCAGTCATTGCAGGGATAGAAAATGCGTATATTATTGGTCGAAGATGCCGAAGGCTTGGGCGAAGTGATACAGGATCAAATTGCCGATGAAGGTCATGCGATTGACTGGGTTCAAACTATTGCCCATGCCGAAGCCAGCCTCCATACAACCCGCTATGATTTAATTCTTCTCGATCTGATGTTGCCAGACGGAAGTGGCATCGATTTGTTAAAAGAATTACGCCACTGCGGTACGACAACCCCGGTGATTATTTTAACCGCCAGAGATCAAATTTCTGACCGCATAAATGGCTTGAATGAGGGCGCAGACGATTACCTGGTAAAACCCTTTGATCTGTCCGAACTCTCCGCTCGCATAGCGGCTGTTTCCAGGCGCTATGCGGGCAACCCAAACCCCCTGCTCCAGGTCGGGACCTTGCAAGTTGACCTGACCAGGCATTTGGTTTCTCGTGATGGCGTTTCGATCAATTTAACGGCGCGGGAATGGGCCTTGCTTGAAGCCTTTATCCAAAGGCCCGGCGCCCTGCTGTCAAAAGCACAATTAGAAGACCATCTCTATGCGTTTGGGGCCGAAATCGAAAGCAATACCATCGAAGTTTATATCAGTCGCCTTCGTAAGAAACTGGGGCGTGATCAGTTGGAGACGGTGCGCGGCCTGGGATACCGTATGAGGCGCTGATGAACTCACCGCAACTGAAGCCATCGCAAAGCCTTCAAAAAACCCTTGGCATCGGTTTAACCCTTGGTGTCACGTTACTGTGGATCATTGCCCTATTAGGTGCTCTGCTTGTTTCACAAAATAAGCTGAATGAACTCTTTGATAGCACTCTGGCAGAAACAGCGCAGCGTATCATGCCACTAGCCGTTGTTGAAATAATCAACAGGGAAGATCCCGGGCAGCCACAACATATCATGTCATTCGAATCATTTGGTGCTCATGATGAGCCCCTTGTTTACCTCGTGCGCGATAAGTCCGGGGAGATTTTGCTGCAATCTCATAACGCTGAACCGGCGCTTTTTAACCCAGCGTTACTCAAAGGGTTTGGCTCATCGGCAACCCACAGATTCTATGGGGCCTGGGCGGTACAGAATACATTACACATAGAGGTTGCCGAACCGCTGAGCCAAAGACGAGAAGCAATAGTCGAGATAGCAATCACTTTATTATGGCCATTAATATTGCTTATCCCACTTTGCTTTATAGGTACCTGGGCATTTGTCCGGTACAGTTTGCGCCATATCCTTGCCTACCGTGGTGAAATTGAGTCCCGCGGCAGCGGTGATCTGTCACCGGTCAGCGTGCCAGGCTTGCCGACTGAAATCCTCACTATCGCAGCGTCTGTCAATAAGTTACTGGATCGCCTGCGACGGGCGCTCGAATCAGAACGATCGTTCACCGCCAACAGCGCCCATGAATTACGCACCCCCATTGCCACTGCATTGGCGCAAATTCAGAGGCTGCAGCAAGAGGTTTCAACGGGGCCAATTAAAGATCGGACGATCAAAATTGAATCCTCCTTACGAAGATTATCTGATTTATCAGAAAAATTGATGCAGCTGGCCAAGGCGGAAGGCGGAGGACTTTTATCCACTGAACGTCATGACCTCGCCAGCCTGCTGAGACTGGTCGTTGACGACCTGAAGCGGTCATCCGCTGCAACAATAATTAAGCTGACACTGCCGGAAAACGAAGAATTTATGTCGGCTATCGATCCAGATGCTTTTGCCATTCTGGTTCGGAATCTACTGGATAATGCCATCAAGCACGGGTCTAAAAATCAGCCGGTAGAGATAAGCTTTTCTGCTCAAGGCGTATTGAGCATCATCAACGCCGCAAAGGTTATTCCTGACGAGACACTGGCGCAGCTGCGGCAACGTTTTGTCAGGTCAAATACGACTGTCCAGGGCTCGGGGCTTGGCTTGGCAATTGCCGATGCAATCGTCACCGGCGTAGGTGCAACCATGACCTTTAATTCCCCTGCGACTGGACGAGCGGGTGGATTTGAAGTGAGAGTAGATTTTCCGGTAATTAAAGATTGAATTCAAAGACAGCATCACGGATTACATTTAACTTGCTCTGTGAGAGCAAATAGCACTCGTCTCCTTAAGCCCATGAAGGGGTCGGTTTCTGTCATACCAGCTGCAACGGATCTACCCGTTTATCTTTCTGTTCCTGACGTAATCTATCTTCCCGCTTGTCAGCGCCGCTTGTAGCCAGTGAACATGGAGCGGATAAGGTTTTCCCGGTGACGGAAGCTCTCGTAGATTGCCGCGCCAACATGCAGTGCGATCGCAACGAGGATGATATTCACCGTCGTCTCATGCACCTCCTCAAGCACCTCGCTACCCCAGCCCCAGTCGGTGGTCAAAAGCCAGCCGCTGACACCAATCACAGCGGTCGCCAGCGACAGAAACAGGATCATTATCGCGGCCGCCGGATTGTGGCCTAGATAGCGCGGCTCCAGGCCACGAATCATCCGACGTACATAATCGGCCAGTTTCGCCGGTCGTGGCACGAAATCACTGAAGCGCGCGTGCCGAGTACCGATCACGCCCCATAGCAGACGGAAGGCTACCAGCGCCAGCGCTGCATAACCGGACCATTGATGCACAACTCCCGCATCATCTGCGGTGAAGTAGGCGACGGCGAAGGCCGTCATCAGACTCCAGTGAAAAACGCGCACCGCCGGGTCCCAAACCTTGACCCGGTCATTCCGGGTGGCGTTAGTCGCTTCCAGGGTGTCAGTCATTTCTCCGCTCCTTGACGGGCTCAGCGTTGACCGGATTAAAGTAGATCTCAACCTTGACGCCTTTCTTGTCCTCACCGTAGATTTCATAGCAGTTGCCATCGGTGACCTTGAACCTGTCAATCCTATAGCCTTGATCGGCCAGCTCATTTTTCATGGCTTCCTGGGTCATCCATTCGGACTGCGGGGCTTCAGTGCACTGCGGGCCGGCGACAGCAGCACCAGTAAACAGCAGGGCAGCGGTGGCGGCGACGATATGGCGAATTTTCATGTTGGCTCTCCTTGAGTTAGCTCGAGTTGTATGCCGGATTGGCATAGCTGGCATTGAAACACCCCGACCTGACAGGAACCTTAACGCCCGAGACCCAAGACCCAAGACCCAAGACCCAAGACCGATAAATACTGCATCATGAGACATGAGGCGCAAGATAACAGTCTCCACCGACATGTGGCGGACCCAGGTGTGTCTCCACCTCAATCCACTGCTTAGATTTTACCCATGCCTGCTAAAGGCAACCTGCCTGTCAAAAATCGCTGTTGGTCCTCGACTCCTAACTGCGGCCGCGGCGTCTGAGTTGTGCTAGGAGAAAAGATGGGGTATTTCACGCCAGGCTGCTCGCCGCAGGCTATGTAAGAAGGTGGTGGTCAAAATCACCTCGTTGTAGCACAGTTACTAATGGGTTCGAAAGTAAGCGAACATCATTTATAATGTAGGCTCCGTTCGCCAAGCTTATCGGATATTTACACACATGCGCCACGATGACGGTCGTAAACTTGATCACAAAACATTAGAAGCCA